>JGI24697J35500_11274860_pt1 | contig 10883 bp, 9 predicted proteins | sample TergutMp193P1_FD_35500 | JGI IMG/M metagenome (IMG submission 35500) | reverse complement strand
CGTCGCCTTCGCGAAGAAGTACGACATAGCCGTAATCCACGACAACGCCTACTCGGAGTATATCCACGACGGTCAGCCCGGCGGCAGTTTTCTGGCAATCCCCGGCGCGAGAGACGTAGGCGTCGAGTTTAACTCGCTTTCAAAAACTTACAATATCACCGGACTTCGCATTTCCTTTGCCCTCGGCAGCAAAAAGATAATCGGCGCCTTCCGCAAGTTACGCACAAATATTGACTACGGACTGTCTTCCATCGACCACGCCGCCGCAATTGCCGCCCTCACCGGGCCGCAGGACAATGTCGCACAGAACCGCGCCGCCTATCGCGAAAGGAGAGACGCGTTTTGCGCCGCGCTTTGCAAAAACGGCTGGAAAGTGCCAACGACGCCGGCAACAATGTTCACATGGTTCCCGATGCCCGTCTCATGTTTTACAAGCGAAAAATTCTGCATGGACCTGCTCGAAAACACCGGCGTCATCTGCGTCCCCGGCTCCAGCTTCGGCGAAGGCGGCGAAGGCTGGCTCCGCTTCGCCCTAATTCAGCCGCCGCAAAGACTCGAAGAAGCGGCTAACAGAATAGGCGGGTATTTGAAGAAAATTGATAAATAGCCGGCGCTTTGAAGCTGTCTGTCTTTCGTGTAAGTAACAGCCTCGCTTCCGATCTTATAATAAATATTCAATATTCCTTAAAGCTTTGCACCCTCCTCGCCCCCGCGTCTCTGCGCGAGACTCTTCCAAAGACTTTGTTATTAATTGCAAAAAAAGCCCCTATATGCAATAATACCTCAAGACCGCAATGAACAAAGTTTTAAAAGACAAAATCATGGAAGCGTTTTCTTCCGTGCTTCCGATTACTGTTATCGTACTCATAGCCAGCGTGGTTTTAGCGCCCATGCCCTCGGGTACTATCCTGATGTTCCTGACAGGAGCGCTCCTGCTTGTGGTCGGCATGGGCTTCTTTACGCTGGGCGCGGATATGGCGATGATGCCGCTGGGAGAAGGCATGGGCGCCCAATTAACAAAAGCGTCAAGACTGGCGTTTATTCTCATTGTCAGTTTTGTGATGGGGGTAGTAATTACTATCGCCGAGCCGGATCTGCATGTGCTGGCGAATAAGGTATCGTCTTCCATACCTTTCTGGTATTTGATACTTACAGTCGCGGCGGGCGTGGGCTTATTCCTCGTCATCTCCGTTATCCGGCCACTGCTTAAAATCCGCCTTTCGACGCTGCTTATCATCTTCTATATCATAACTTTTGGCGTGGCAGCTTTCACGCCCAATACTTTCATACCCGTAGCCTTTGACTCAGGCGGCGTTACGACAGGCCCGATTACCGTTCCCTTCATTCTGGCGCTGGGCGCGGGCATAGCTTCAATCCGCAGCGACAAGGATTCGCAGGATGACAGCTTCGGGCTTGTCGCCCTTTGCAGCGTGGGCCCTATTCTGGCAGTCCTTTTGATGGGCATTTTCTACAACCCAAGCTCGGTGGAAATAGAAACCTACACTATATACGACGCGCACACCTCGCGCGATGTGGTAAGGCACTTCGCCGTTGAACTGCCGGTGTTTTTCAAAGAAATACTGATAGCGTTAAGCGCGATTATTTTATTTTTCATTATCTTCCAGCTTTATTCACGGCGTTTCCACCGGCATCAGATTGGACGCATAATTGTAGGTTTTCTCTATACGACGATCGGCCTCGTCCTTTTTTTAACGGGCGTCAACGTGGGCTTTATTCCGGTAGGCGAACTTTTAGGTTCCCAGCTTGCGTTAAAATCATATAACTGGATACTGATTCCGCTCAGCGTTATAATCGGCTATTTTATTGTGGCGGCGGAACCGGCGGTTCACGTTTTAAACAAGCAGGTTGAGGAAATTTCCTCAGGCGCGATAACGGCAAAAATGATGAACAGGGGGCTCTCTATCGGAATGGCCGCGGCGCTCGCAATTACCATGACGCGCATTCTCCTGCACATTCCAATCATGTTCATTCTTATCCCCGGTTATATCATCGCCCTCGTCCTGACCTTTTTTGTGCCGAAGATTTTTACCGGCATCGCCTTTGACTCAGGCGGCGTATGTTCCGGCCCCATGTGTACCACGTTCCTCCTGCCCTTCGCGATGGGAGCGTGCGAAGGTGTAAAGGGAAACCTAATGGTAGAAGCGTTCGGAATTGTGGCAATGGTCGCGATGACGCCTCTTATAGTAATTCAGCTAATGGGACTGATTTATAAATTGAGAACGAAGGAAGCCGCCGACATGGCCAGACTGCAGACAGCGGTAATAACCGCGGCTGACAGGGTCATTGACTGGGGCAAGATTACCGTGTTGGGGGAGTAATGTAGATGGAAAAAAAATCGTTTATATCGACATTGCTTTCAAAACTGACGGGAAAAAAATCAAACGAGCAGCAAGGCGCCAAGGAAATACAAACGCCGAAATTGGAAACGGCAAAACTCAAACTGGCATTCTTCATTGTAGACTGGCATAGCGCGAATGTTGTTTCCGATGTCTGTGTGGAAGAAAAAGTCCGTTTTCATTTTATCAGCAGGGCAATGGGAACGGCAAACTCGGAAATCCTTGACCTGCTCGGCATCGGTTCCACAGAAAAAGCGCTGGTTACCTGTCTGGAACAGGAAGTCGGCATTCCCGTTCTGTTAAGAGAAGTGCGGAAAAAACTCAAATCATTCGGGCCCGGAGCGGGGATTGCCTTTACAGTCCCGCTTTCGGCAATAAACGATCCGGTTCTTTTGATCTTCAAACAAAGTATTATGAAAAATGAAAAAATCGCCGCGGGAGACGCGGACGAAGGAGCGAATATGTCTGAAAAAATAACCCACGATTTAATCATGTGCATAGTAAACCACGGCAACAGCGACGAGGTGATGAACACCGCGAGAGCCGCCGGCGCGACAGGCGGCACCGTCATAAACGCCCGAGGCCAGGCCCACCAGGGAGCGGTAAAATTCTTCGGCGTATCGGTGCAGAGCGAAAGGGAAATGATCCTCCTTCTCACCAAACGCGAAAAGAAAGTTCCGATAATGCAGGCAATTTCCCAGACGCACGGCCTTAACAGCGAAGCTCAGGGGATTGTGTTTTCTTTGCCGGTGGATAATGTCATGGGTTTGAGTATGGATTGACGGCTTAGGCAAAGTCGTTGACAGGCACTAGGCGTGTTCAGAATGAATAAAGGTTTAAGAAATGCGCTAAGCCAACGCAGTGGCACGGCGCTGTGGGCATATTATACTTTTTGTATTAATACTCTTTTAAAACATCTTTTACCTCTTATATACGGTGTATATTCTTTATCGTCTGTTATCTCATACCCTTTTTCTAAAATACCATTTAATATAGGGCGGGTAGATACGGCAAAAGGCTTTTTATAATCATTGGGTATATAACAATTATCTGCTACTAATGTTTTTGAATCGTCGTATTTTTTATATTTTTCAGGTATGTCTTTCAACGGCACTAATTTTAATTGTTTATATCTCGGTCTGTCTTTTATTGGAAAATTTGTATACCAATAACCTGCTGCCCTCGTAAGTTCCATTTTAGGTGTTAGAAACCAATCCACTTCGTTAAATCCTGCCCATACTTTATTATTCTTGAAATATGATATATATGCCGTGCTTATAGCGATAGAAATATTAGATATGATTAAAAACTTTTTTCCGCTTTTAATGACAGTTTCCCAATAGTCTATTGCCCTTGAGAACGGCGGGTTCGTGCATACTATGTCCGTTTCTTCTTTAAGTATTTTCAATGACAGGGGGTGGTCAAAACTGCCTGTATAACCTTCGGGATAATCTTTAAATTCTCTGAAACCGTCTTTGGTAAATATATACCCTATCGCTCCCTGATTGAATAAATCAACCACGCCGCTGTAATGGGTACATATCAGTTTTTTTAATCCCAATTCATTGAAGTTTTTAATAAAATATAAAGGAAACGCCGATGTATTTTTTTCGTCATCGTCAACAGCGTCATCGCAGTTGCAAAACACAGTTTTATTTTTCCAAATGCTTCTATCATACATGGAAAGTTCTTGTTCAACATCTTCGTACCGGGTATAAAATTCGTCATTATCAACTCTTTTTGCTCTTTGCATTACATCTCTTTTAGACAATCCTCTTTCCTCAAGTGTAGGAGTAGTTTTCTTTACTATCTTTACTATCTGCTTTTTGTCCTCTGTTTTAATAAATATTTCTTTAACAAACAGTTTGTGCGATTTAATATATTTAATGTAATCCTTAAACAAAGCGTGGTTGTAAAAATATATTTCCTTGCTTTTTTCCTCTCGCAATGTGCTGAATATTTTCTTTAGATCGTTTTCCATTGCCGTCATATTTTTGACTTCGCAGGTGAATAAATACGTGTAAACAGTTTCTTTTGACTTTCCCGTCATGTTATTGTATTCTTTCAACCGCCGCTCAAGGTCGTTGGTTTTGCCTATTTTACATTTAGTTGTTTCTTTTGACGATTGAACGATATAAATGTACTGTTTTTCCATGCCTTCCCCTCCTGTTGAGCGTACTAAATTAAACGCCGAATAACAACCCCAAAAACCGTCTCAAAATGCCCCAAAAAACTACCTAACAGGCAATAAAATAACCCTATGAGTAACGCCTCAGTACGCGAAGCCGCCTCGCGCAGAGTAGATGCCGCCGACAGCATCCACAGCGAGATGGCAGCCTTTTTCGCATCCAGAGGAAGACGCGCGGAAAGAAAGACGGCAAAATAGTAGTCGAAAACATCAAACCCAAAGTCTCCGGCGGAAAACACAAAGTAGTTGACGAGAAATTTGCAGCCTCATCTCAGTTTAGAGACTAAGGACGCGGAAGTTAAGGACACCCGGTAATGCACCGCGTAAAGCGGTGTGGATGAATAAAATCAACACGGCGTGGCGCACAGAAAAATCTGTCATGACGACTAACCGTGCGAAGGCTTTAATCCGAGCAGCAGCCGCGTCATGCTGTTCAATAACATCAACGCCCTACTTTTGAGCCGGTTTTATCTGGTACTGCGTAATTTCCCTGCCGCGGATAATAGCGCAGTTACGCCCGCTTTCCTTGGCGGTGTAAAGACATTTATCGGCTAGATTGTACAGTTCCTCAGTATCCTTGGACGCGCCGCATCTTTCTATGTATACGCCGACGCTCATCGTTACATATTCGCTGACGCTTGATTTTTCATGCGGAATTTTTAGCGACCTTATCAACTTATTGAAACGGTCAACAACGGCGTCTGCATGGGGGGCGTCTTTCTCAAACCAGAGCATGGCAAATTCTTCACCGCCGACTCTGGCGCAGTAGACGCCCATTGTTTCCTTCAATCTGTTAAACGCTCCGCCTATGGCGCGAAGGCAGTCATCGCCCTTGGGATGTCCGTAATGATCATTGTAGTTCTTAAAAAAGTCGATGTCGGCCATGCCGATACACAGCCAGATATCAGAAGTCCTGAAATTTAAAACAAACCTTTGAAAGGTTTGCATAAAATCCCTGCGGTTCCTGAGTTTGGTCAGCTCGTCTATCATGCTTTCGTCAAGATATTTGTTGCGCTCCCCTTCAAGTTTGTTCGTGTTCAGAATCGCCACCATTCTCAGCATGGATATGCGCCAGCAGAAAAATAAACTGATAAGGCCGGCAAATATCACGTTGCAAATATCGTAAATATAAAGTTGAGGGCTTTTCGCGAAAATAACCGCTATGACAAAACCTGCCGTCGCGCAGGCTGTCAGGCAAAGGATAAAAACGGGCGAGAAAATAAACAATGTCAATGCGCATACAAAAATGATCATTATGGTTACGGCATAGTTGCCGGGATCCGACCATACGCTCAAATAAATGCCAAACAGTATGAGATTTAAATAATACGCGGCAGTAAGAATATAAATAAACTTTTTACTGATAAGTCCGTTCTGTCTTTTGGTCCGCCTGATTCCCCATCCCGACGCAAGGGCAAAAAGCAGCGCGAGAAACGACGTTAAAAAATAAAAAGCGGCTCTTTTAAAATCGAAATCTACTAGAATCGGGAAGAAGGCGAAAAGACCCGCCAAAACCGCAGCCAGGATATTCCCATGGAGCAGGCTGTTCAGGTTGATTTTTAAGGTCTTTTTCATACACTCATTGTATTGCTCGCGCCCAAGAGTATAATAACGCCATAAGTACAGTAATTTTCTCATTTAGCCTATCCCTTTGTTAATTATAACCAAAAAATAAGAGATTAATCAATGGATCGGCTTGTTCGGGAACCAGGTTGGTTCCCTCACACGCCTAGCATTTTTTCGGGCTAAAGCCCTGCAAAAATGCGATTTTATAAGGAAGTTGTTCAGAAACTGAAGTTTCCGAACAACTCTAATATAATATGCTAAAATAGAAGGGGGTATTTTGATGCTAAATATTTTCTTTATCGGGCTGGTCAGCTTTTTTACGGACATCAGTACGGAGATGGTCTACCCCCTGATTCCGCTGTACCTAACGGGCGCTTTTGGCGCGACGCCGGCATTGGTCGGGCTTATTGAAGGTATCGCGGAAAGCATTGCGAGTTTATTGAAAGTATTCAGCGGCTATTTGACGGACAGGTTTCAGAAGAAAAAACTGACGGCGTTTTGCGGTTACGCGCCCGGCCTTTTGTACAAGTTCGCGCTTTTGTTCGCGGGCTCCTGGGCCGGGATACTGGGAGCGCGGGTAATTGACCGAGCCGGCAAGGGAATACGCACCTCCCCCCGCGACGTGCTTGTAAGCGAAAGCGCGGATAAGGAAAGTATGGGCAAGGCTTTCGGCCTGCACAAGGCGCTTGACATGTTCGGCGCGGGTCTTGGAATACTGATCGTTTACTTATTGATGAGAAGCTCGGGCGGCAGTTACGACTACAAGCGCCTGTTCGCGCTTTCAATGATTCCGGCGGTTATCGGGCTTATTATGTTTGTTTTTATAAAGGAAAAAAAACAGGAAAGACAGGAGGTAAAGCGCGAGTTTTTCTGGAAGAACATAAATAAAATTGACAATCAGTTGAAACTTTATCTTTTAGTGGTTTTTCTTTTTACTTTGGGAAATTCATCGAACGCTTTTTTAATTTTAAAGGCGAAGGCGGCGGGTTTTGATGAGGTTAACGTTATCTTGCTTTTCTTTATTTATCACGCTGTCGCCGCCGTACTGTCAATGCCTATGGGAAAATTGTCGGACAGGATCGGGCGGAAAAATCTGCTGGTACCCGGATACCTCACCTTCGCCCTCTGTTACTTTGGTTTTGCCTTCGCGGGAACTATGATTTCAATGCTGGCGGTCTTTTCCCTCTACGGTGTTTTTACGGCCATGATAACGGGCGTAGAACGCGCCTTTGTCGCGGAAATAGCGCCTGTAGAACTAAAGGGAACCATGCTCGGCCTTCATTCGACAGTGGCCGGAATCGCGCTCCTGCCCGCAAGCGTAATAGCAGGGCTTTTATGGAACAGGTTCGGAGATACTGTGCCCTTTGTCTTCGGAGCCTGCCTTTCTTTGCTCTCGGCGGCTTTATTGATCGTGTTTATGAAGGGCGGAAAAAAGACAGGCCCCGCTATTTCTTCCCGGAGTACAGGGTAAATTCCATTTTTTCCTTATTTTTAGCGAGCAGGCTGAGCCAGATATTTTTCTTTTTGGTTAATTCCTTGCTCTTTCTGCCGATGGCGCGTAACTTTTCGTAAACCTTCGCTCCGTTTTTTGCGGCAAACCACGCTTTGTAATAATCGCCGCGGAATACCACATCGGCTTTTTCTTCAACTTCCTTGTCGATGTGAGATTCAAAAGCGGCAAGGAGGAGCGCGTACTTATCCGTGATCCCCTTTAGGTAATCAAGGATCAGCCTGTCAAACGAAGGAAGCTGTCCGCAGATATCAACGAAGTGGTGTAAATATTCCACCGCAAGATAATAATCTTCGTCCATGCAATAGGCCTTCATCGCCTTTCTGCAAAGCTGTACAACCGATTCGTTTGTAATGGTCTGCATGCTCATAATCGGACGCGTGGGTGTTATGGAAAAAGGCGGCATGGATTGAGCGACCCTTGTAAGAAGACCCATCAGATCCTGATATATTCTCTGTTCCCAGAGATTATCGCGGATAGCCGCAAAAAGTTTTGTCATCTCTTCGGAGAATTGTTCCTTGTAGCGTTCGTTTCTGTCAAAGACAACTTCGCAGGTTGGAATCATTACGCCCTTAAACTCAATATGTCCCGTATCAAAAAAGTATATCGCGTCATTCTGTTCCAAAACAGTTTTATTTGCGGTCTTTTCCTTCTCGTAGTTCATCATTACCTGTTTCGCAATCATGACTCTGGATTCCTTGGGAGACAGTTCGTTTGCCCTTGTTTGCAGTCTTGCGCCGGAATTGAGAAGGAAGCCGGAAAGATTTCCCCTCTCCGTAATGATAAGCGGGCTCTGGGTATTGCCGCCCGTAATTCCGGCGGAAATTTTGAAAGCAGGCAAGGCCTCGGCACTTCCGGTGCGCTTTGTCGGTATTTCCGGATCGCCGACAATCTCGCTCTTTCCAAAATAGTCGATTATGCAAAGCGTAACCATCAGCGCGTCCGTCGCGCTTGCCGCGACTATAACCATTTCGTCTCCGCGTTCCCTCTGGCTTATCGCGCCGCACAGGGTAGAAATACGCCGGATCTCGTTTTCAATAGCCCAATCGAGAGTATGCATCATGGACAGATTTTTTCTGGATTCCATGCAAAATTTTGTATAACCGTGGATATCACACATCGCGACGTATAAATTGGAAATTTGCAGGGTTTTTTTAAGATCTCCCGCTTCAGGAAAATCCCTGTCGGAAAGTACAAGTTCCTTCCAGAGCTTTTTGTGAGTATTCGGGCCTATATTCGCGAAAAAGCCCCAGTTGAGGCGCTTGAGCAGTTCAAACGCCCTCATGACAGAAGAATGTGTCCACTTATCCTTTATAGCAGGCGCAATCATCTCTTTGAGTTTGGAGAAAGTAACTATTTCCTTCGATATAACTTTATCGTAAAGGAAGGAGAAAAATTCATACTCCGTCATTCCGTTGTTATATTCACCAATGTCCTTCACAGATGTCCTTCCATAGTATAATCTTTGATTCATTATAATACATAATTAATGAAAAAAACAGGTCAAAACAGTGAAAAATTACGACTTTGAGACGGTAAAAAAGTGATTTGCGTGAGCTATTGTTAATCGGACTCTTTTGAGATATATTATAAAAGGGGGAGAAATGGAAACTGCCGCGGCTTTAAATAATTCAGGTATCGCTTTGACAGAGGCTAACAGGCCTTATGAGGCAATTCCCCTGTTTCAGGAGGCGCTTGCTCTGGAGCCGGAAAATCCCCTTCTCTGGCTTAATCTGGGAATCGCCCAGCAGAAAACCGGGGATTACAGCGAGGCGATTGAAAGCTTCCAACATTCAGTAATTATTGACGACGGTCTTGGCGAGGCATGGCATTCGCTTGGCCTTATTTTCTATGAAATGCAGGAATTTGAACTTGCCCGGGAATGTTACACGTCCGCGCTGAAGTGCAATGACAACGATCCAAAAACGTGGAACAACCTTGGCGTTCTTTATTTCAACGAAAACAATTTTGAAGAGGCCCGCAGTTGTTTTGAAAAATCAATAAGCCTGTTCCCTCAATATTACGACGCCCTTTTAAATCTGCGCGACACATGCAGAGAGCTTGGCGATTACCGCGCCGCCGCGGAATTTGAGCGGGCTCTTTCCGGCATTAAACACGAATGAAGGTACTCTATGTGGCCGAGCTTGTCGGCAAAGCGGGAGTATTCGTTTTTAAAAAAGCCCTGAAAGAACTGGAAAGCCGCTATCCCTGGAATTTTCTCATCGTGTGCGCCGACGGAGCTACGGGCGGGAACGGCCTTGGCAGAAGTCATGCCGCCTACATTCACAAACTCGGCGCGGACGCAATCACCCTCGGCGAATGTTGTTTCTACAAAAAAGACTTTACGGAAAATATCGAAAAAATGCCCTATGTTCTGCGCCCCGAAAACCTGAACGCCGATTCTCCAGGCGCGGGATGGAGAGTTTTTAAGGCGGCAAATGAAAAAATCGCCGCAGTTGTCTTTTTGGGACAGAACTGTTTCAACAGACTTCACGCCAACAGCCCATTCACCGCGCTTGGCGGCCTGATTGAAAAACTGAAAAAACAAACGCCCTGCATAATCATTGATTTTCACGCGCAGGCAAGCGCCGAAAAAAAAACTTTTTTTTACGCAGCGGACGGTTTGTGTTCCGCGGTCATAGGTTCGCACACCAGGGTTCAAACAGCGGATGAAATAATACTGAGCGGGGGAACCGCCGTCATCAGCGACGCGGGACGCACGGGAAGCCTTCAATCTGTCGGCGGCTGTGAAATAAACTCGCGCATCAGGGAATACGTCACCGGCATTCCCGACTGGACAAAGGACACATGGGACGCGCTTGAACTGCAGGGCGTGTATCTTGACATAGGCAGGGACGGCAGGGCGCTTTCGATTGAGCGCATACGCGTCCCGGTTAAAGCAGGCGGTGCGGAATTAAAGTCCGAAATTTAAGGTTTGACTTTTTAAGTGATTCTATGTAAATTCTATTATGGGAGATAAATTTGATTCCCCAAGATGTCATCTGGGGGATGTTTCCTAGGGATATTTATATCCAGGGATATTTATATCCCAAGAATCGCCCGCATGGGGGTTCATTATTCCGTTTTGCAGGGAAGCGCACGGAAAGCGTTCCTGAGCGCCGCGATACGCGGGAGGAGTTTTTATGAAAGGCAGCAGAAATTACATGGACATGGGCAGCATTTTCGATGAGATTTTCGAAGCGGCCCAAACTTTCAAGGACGAGTTTCACAGGAAATTCAACGAGTGCAATCCTGAGGGAAC
>JGI24697J35500_11274861_pt1 | contig 10925 bp, 11 predicted proteins | sample TergutMp193P1_FD_35500 | JGI IMG/M metagenome (IMG submission 35500) | reverse complement strand
TAGTAGGGAGTGGGGAGTACTCCCTACTCCCCAATTTATCAGAGCTTACTAAACCCTGTTCTTCCTCACCTTTACCGGCAAAATTCCCATGGCCTCACGGTACTTGTTCACGGTTCTGCGAGCTACTTTCAGGCCGCGTTTTTCCAGCAGTTCGGATATTTCCGAGTCGGAGAGAGGGTTATTTTTATCTTCGCCGTTTATCAAATCCCTTATGCTGTTTTTTATTTTCACATTGCTCACTTCGGTGCCATCGTCTTGGGCAACCCCGGCGGAGAAGAATTTTTTAAGCTCAAAAATGCCATAGGAGGTTTGAACATATTTTCCGTTTGTAACCCTGTTCACCGTGCTAACATTCCGGTCAACCTCGTCTGCTATGTCCTGCAAAATCATCGGTTTTAAATGCTGGGGGCCACGTGCGAAAAAATCGTATTGGCGGCGTACTATAGCATTCATTACCAAAAGCATGGTTTCTTTGCGGCTTGCAACGCTTCGCATAAAAATATTCGCAGAGTTCAATTTACTCCTTATCCAATATTTTTCCGCGCTGTTCACGGTTTTTGTCTTTAGCAGGCCTCTGTAAGAATCGTTTATCTTTAATCTGGACTTTGTGCCGTCTCTGAGCGATACGCTGAATGAGCCGTTTGCCTCCCTTTCCACAATAAAATCCGGAGTCACATAGGAGAGCCTGGAAGCTGGAATTTGCGTGAGCGGATGCGGATTCAGCCTGGCCAGTTCCTTTACCGCATCAGTGACCTCTTGCACGGTGATATTCATGACTTTTGCTATTTGCACATAACGCAACTCCAAGAGCAAATCGTAATGCTTTTCCAGAATTTCAATGGAGACTTTTGAAAAACCCGCTATTCTTTTTGCCTGTATGAGCAAACAATCGCGCAAATCAAAAGCTCCTATTCCGGGCGGTTCCAGGTTGCGCAATATTCCAAAAGCCTCTTTGACCTCTTTCGGAGCCTTTTTCAAGGACTTTTCATTTTGCAGAACCAAATCTATGGCTTTTATCAAGGGGCCTTTGCCGGAATTTCCATCCTTAACTTCTTTTGATTCGTTTTCATCGTGCAAAAATCCGTTATCGCCAACGCAGCCTATTAAATATGCAACACACTCATAAATTTCCGCAGACAGGTTTCTATCTTCCAATTGAGTCAGCAAATATTGCTGAATATCCAAATCATAGCTTTGCGGGCGTTCCCAATCGTCTTCGTCCGGGTCTCGGCGGCTAAAATCCTCCGGCTCGGAATCTTTGAAGCCCTCTTTAAAATAATCGTCCCAATCAATGTCTGATTTTTTGTCCGGGTCGTCTAAGAGGCCTATGTCCGAGTCTTCATCCGTGTTTTCTCTTTCGTTGTCAGGTTCAATTTCATCGGTTTCGCCGCTTTCGTCAATTTCCAGGAGAGGGTTTGTCTCCAGTTCCTGCTGAATGGCGGCTTCCAATTCCAGAGAGTTCATTTGCAAAATCTGTGCTGTAAGTATAGCCTGAGCGGATAGCTTTTGGTCCATCCGCATTCCCTGCGATATGTTCATTTGCACGGGCATGGTTTAGAAAATATAGTAAACTATTTTGCATATCAGTGATACGCTCTTAAACCTGTTGCGTCGATCTCAATGCCTTCACCTACCTGTATGATTATGCCAACGCCGTATTTTTTTGCTTCTTCCAATACCGCTTTGTCAAAAGAAAAACCTGCTATGCCCAGATAGACATCATAACCTTTATACATTGGGAAGTATTTGCGGAATTTGTCTATTCTTTCTTCCGCCAGCTTCTTTACAAAGTCCGGGTGAATTCGGTTTTTGACTTCTATCAGGGCTACTGAATTCCCGTTTTCCAGAACAATGTCAAACTCCACTTTTTCAGTTTTGTCCTTATACCCCATATTTAAAATTACATCATCATACTTGATGCCGCCAAAGACCTTGTTGTCCGTAAATACATCCTGAAAGAACTGTTCGGCGTGGTAACCGATATTCTCGTTTATGCCACCCATTTGCTTAGATACACGGTCTATCTGCCCAAATACCTTTTTAGATACGCTGTCGATCTGCTTGGACACCATGTCTATTTTACGGTCGGTTTCCTTCATTTGCCTGTCGGTTTCTTTGCCTTTCACAGCCAAACTCGCTACCAAACTTTTCAATTCTTCATCAGTCATAAAGACCTCCTTTGAGATTAATTACAGCAAATATAATAAAGAATTTAGAAAATCGGGTAAAAAAAATTAATTGCTCTCATTTTATTCGGCACATCCTGTGCCCGGCGTGCCAACATATGTTGACGTTTTTAGCCGCCCATAAGCATAAGGCGGTGGCTGCGAAGAAAAAATGCAGAAAATTAAATTTTTTTTCCTGTAAAATGCGTCTAAGTAATATGAATAAAGATACATTAGTCGCGCTGAAAGGCAAATACGCCCAGCTTACGCTGGCCTTCCCTTTCAAGAAAACATTTGCAAGCGAAGAGTGCAAAGACCTGCTCATCACTCTGCTGAACGCTTTTCTTGAAAAAAAGTTAGCCAACCCGATAACGGAGGTATTTATCCCAAACCCCTACATCCAAGGGCAAACAAAAGTCAGCCCGGATGCAATCCTTGACATAGAATGCTGGGATTCAACGGGGAACTCCTTTATTTTGGGGACGCAAATCGGGAGTCGAGAATATTTCATCAAGAGGGTCATCTGCCATGTTAACATGGCTGTCGCATACGGCGGCAGGAGAAAGATCCATTCGCTGAATTTTCTCAACTGCGACTTCAATTTCGGCATAAACGACGAAGATGTAGTTCAAAACCTTAGTCTTCGCAACGAGAAACATCCAAAAGAGAAGTATGACTATATTAGTCTCGTGTGTGTGCAGCTCACCAAGTTCAACAAAAGCATAGATGAATGCGAGAGCTTCCGTGACAAGTTCTTGTTTTGTCTTTGCAATGCTCATAAACTTGAAGAAAAGCCCAAGCAGTTGGAAGGAAAGCTATTTGACAAGTTATTTGAGATAGCAAAAATTTCTAACTTTAGCGCAGATGAGCTTGCAGAGTATGAGGCGAATCGCATGAATATGTGAAGAAGGCGTAGCCATTGGCCGAGTAATTTCTATATTTACCCCTGCAGAGGATTATTTTTTACCTACCATTGCGACGCCTCGGCAAAATAATCTGTTTTGGAGGCTATTATGGATAACAATAAAATCCAGTTGTTTGAAAGCAAGCGTATTCGCTCCGTTTGGGTGGAAAGCGAAGAGGAGTGGTATTTTTCCATTGTGGATGTGGTGGCTGTTTTGACGGAGAGCCCCAATCCTCGTAAATATTGGAGTGTATTGAAAACCCGCTTGAAACAAGAGGGAAGTCAGTTGGCTACAAATTGTAGTCAACTGAAAATGCCGTCTAGCGATGGCAAAAGCTACCTTACCGATGTAGCCACAACCGAGCAGCTTTTCCGCCTAATCCAATCCATCCCTTCGCCTAAAGCGGAGCCGTTTAAGCTTTGGCTTGCAAGAATCGGCAAGGAACGCTTGGAACAGGCGCAAGACCCGGAAAAATCAATAAAGCAGGCTATGCTGGATTACAAAAAACTTGGCTATTCGGATAACTGGATTAACCAGAGGGTAAAGAGCATTGAAATTCGCAAGGAACTTACAGACGAGTGGAAAAATAGAGGGTTAAAGGAAGAAATACATTTCGCGGCTTTGACTGATATAATAACCAAAACATGGTCTGGCAAAACAACAAAGGAATACAAGAGATTCAAGAACTTGAAGAAAGAGAATCTGCGGGACAATATGACAAATACGGAGCTTGTGCTGAATATGCTCGCTGAACTTTCTACTAAGAATATATCGGAATCATCTGGTCCTAAAACCTTGGAGGAACATAGAGGTGTTGCGAAGCAAGGCGGGGAAGTTGCGTTGAATGCTCGCAAGGAGTTGGAGCAAAAGACCGGCAAGAAGGCTATTTCTAGTTTGAATGCCAAGACAGGGGTTTTGTTGAAAGGAAAAAGTTAGGCAAATTCCCAAGCGATATGCTGTGGCTGCCGGCAAGGTAGTTTTGAATTTTACTATATTCTACAAATTGTTTCAATTTTGCATAAAAGGAGTTAATTATGCCAATGAATCCAAGCTGGAGCGCAGAGATGGACAAAATAGCCAAAGAAAGAGAAGGCAATGTAACGGAAGATGATGAAAAATATATCAGGGAATTAATAAAAATCCCAAACGATGAAATATCCATAGAGGACGTCACTTTCAAGAACCATCAGAACTATTTTTAAAGGATTTATTTATGACCCCAGAAAAATACGACCAGTTGTGGGATAATCTTATTTTAACCACAATAGACGATTATATTTCCAAAAATATTTATTATGAATTAGCGGTAGATAAAGACAGGCTCAAAAAAATGATATGGAATATGTACGAAAATGTATATAAACCGCAATTCAAATACAATTATATGGACAATGATTCACAAGCTACGGATGATGTATCGCTTGGCGGTGGGAAAACGCACAAAATAGACAGGCATAAAGTAGCAGCATTACTGTATTTATCAATTGTGTGCAATGATAGTATGCCTTTTATCAGATTAAAAAACAAGCTATATCCTCGTAACATATTCAGCATATTGGCTTGCCACAGAATAGCATACAGTATTTCCTTGAATTGCATTTATTCCTTCGTATTGGAATGCCATAATAAAAATCCCAATTCCCCTCATAGAAGCAAATTCCTAAGCAACGGAGGTTTTAGTAAATCCCCCGTTTTGCTTTGCGAGAGATACGAATGCTACAAGGATTCAATAATACCCCGCATGGTATGGGCAACCGAAACAAACATCAACCGGCCTGAAAGATTGGTGCCGGCCAACGCCAATATGTTAGCCAATATATTTTATTTTTTGGAATTATATGCTGCTTCATAATTGAATCATGCATCATGGCGATAGGGTACCCGTATGGTTACCCTGTTGTGCTTTGCGAGTTCACCTCACCGCCACCCGCAAAATCTCCTTCCCGCCGCCATGCGACGCTTTTACAATATACATCCCTTTTGGCAAATGCCCAAGCGATATGCTGTGGCTGCCGGCAAGGAATGTAGAAGGTTTTGAAAATTCTCCGATTAAGGCTGTAACACCGAGTGATTTTATTCGTTTGTGTTAATTGATAGAACCCTTTTGCATACGGCCCGTAAGATGAAGGCCAAGGGGTTTAATACTGCCGTGATTTGCGAGATTACAGGTTTGTCGGAGGCGGAGGTTGAGGGGTTGGATTGAGACGGATTTTAGAGCAGGGAGGTGGGTTTGCTTTATCCTCTGTTGTTCAGAAAATTTTATTTCAAAATCTTCTTATTTTTCACCTCATTTAATACGTTCATTTGCTGAATGGCTATTTTATTTAACTTTATCAGCCGCTCTTTTTGTGAAATTCCGTCATTTATTAACACTGCGTTGATATTTTCCATATTTGAAAGACAAATTAACTCATTGATTGAAGCATAATCTCTTATGTTTCCTCTCAAGTCAGCATTTTCAGCTCGCCATTGCTTTGCAGTTTTTCCAAAAAGAGCCATATTCAAAACATCGGCTTCATTGGCGTAAACAATAGAGGTTTGCTGTGGCGTTAGTTTTGCAGGAATTAAATTGTGCTTAATAGCATCAGTGTGAATGTGATAGTTTATTTTTGCCAATTCACGTTTAGCACTCCAGCCTAATGCTTTTTGTTCTTCAATTTTTAGACGTTTGAACTCTGTTACTAGATATAGTTCAAATTCAGCGGAAATCCATGCCGCAAATTTAAAGGCAATATCAGAATGTGCGAAGGAGCCGCCGCCATAACGACCGGATTTTGAAGTAATACCAATAGCATTCGTTTCATTAATCCATTTCTGTGCTGACATCCAAAAATGAGGCTTGGCTGATTCTTTTTTAAACCCCTCATAAATGTGGGGTTTAAAATTCGGGTTATTTAACATTTCCCATAACCCTAAATATTCAATTGTGCTGTATGTCCTTAGCCATAAGCTGATGATTTGCGATGGATTTTCCGCATCACGGATTTTGGCAATATCCGTGAGCGAGATGTAATCTTCCTGGTCTTTTTTGAAAAGGACAATTTCCTTTCCTTGCACACTTATGGTTTCTTTTTTGCCCATAAACAATCTCCAAATTTTGAGGTTTTGCATTAGGGCGACTGGAATGTAGGTAAAGTAATATTCCCTAACGGTAGGGAATATAGTAAAATTTATACCCAAGCTGGTTAATCAACGTTTTTAATGCTTGGGATTCCGGGTATGCCCAAAGGGTCTCTTGTGAGCGGCATCCGGTTGCTCATCTATGAGAAGATTACAACCTGAATGCCTAAAGTGCAGATTATGAAATAGTCGTCTGTAGTGCGTAAGGCTATGACGGAGACGATTAGTGCTGATACTTAAAGGCTGGGGTTAAATAGGGGGATCGGGGTTGGACTTATCTCTGTAAATCTTGGCTAGCTCTAAAGTTTCGTTAATCTCTGCCTCTGCACGATTTTCGTCTTTCATCCAAACTTTAATTCCTTCTGTAAGCTTATCAAAATTAATTTTTTCTGTAAACTTATCATAAAAGTTTTCAATTTTTAAGACAAAAAGGTCGTTATATATTAACTTAGCAATAGCAAAATATTCAAGTTTATTTTGTTTAGCACAGCAGTTTATGAATTTTAACAAATGTACATTATACCAGCAAATATTATCTGTTTTTTCTAATTTTGTTTTCAATTTTTTTTGCTCTGGTTCTAATAATAGCTTATGTGTACAATTTAATCTATTTAAATCATAATCATTTAATGTCTTAATATTTATTAAACACCTGTAAAAAATCTGCATATAGTAAAAATACTGATGAATGTCATGGTCTTTTTTAAGAGAATTTTCTGCCGATCTTCTATATATTCTGCTCAGAAATCTAAACAAAGTATCAAAATTGTCTTGAAATTCCTTTTTAAACCTATTTTCTAATTCCAAAACTTTTTCTTGGGTTGCCTTTGACTCCTCTATTTCTTTTTTGAGTTTATCTAATAATTCTCTTTGTTCTTCTTGTTGTTTGAGTGCTTCTTTTAGTTGTCCGAGTACTTCTTCGTTATCCTTTTTAGTTTTACGAAAGTATATAGGCACCCCTATGCCCACAAGAGCACCCACAATAGCAACGATTATTGCAATTCTAGTCAAAAAAATATAATAAGAGCCTTGTATATCTTTGAAGGCGGACTCATAAAAACTTTGCGAATTTTCCAATGCGCTAATTGTAACGCTATCCGAAATGACCCTATGAAAAGCAAAACCATAATAATAGTTTTTTGCGGATGCTCGTCAAGAAATCTGAGACTTTGGTTAATTTCATCCCTCAAATATTGCAATTCTTGGCTCATGTTTCCTCTTGGCTAAAAGTTTGACGTGGTTGGTTTGCAGAAGCGGCCTTCGCCGCTTTCTTCATTGCAAGTATGTTTTCTGTCTTCATAAAAGAACTCCTTTTTCGCTGTTCCAGTTTATCTCACCAAACCCTTGGAAATACAGGGCTTGGCAGGTTTGGATCACCATGGTGCGATTTTTTGCATTAGCTCTCAGAAAAAATAACCTATGTTGATGCCCATTGAGCGGGTAGCTATTTTTTGTTTATTTCTATCGTCATAATATTCTTCGTTGGTTCTTATATTAAGAATATCGGCTAAACCATAGTCATAGAATATGCCAACATAAATATTGTTGAACTGAACACCGCCGCCAATGCTAAGGCCCCAGTCAAACTTGCCAAACTCAGAACAATAATAGGAGTTATCATAATCATCTTCGTTACATTCTTCTTTGAATAATTTTTTGCTCTCGCTTGTTTTCTCTCCGTTACGTTTCCTTTCCGCTTTTTGGCTCCCATCTCCAATGGCATACGCTAGATATGGGCCAGCATTTATTCTTATAGCCACGCCTTCGGCAACAGAGTTTTTAACAGAGAATAACAAAGGTATTTCAATATAATTCGCAGTTATGGTATTGGTACGTTCATATTTTTCAGTGGTTCTTACTCCATTATTATAATAATAATCATAACTAGTGCTCTCATCTTTCATGCCTTTTTGTATAAACATCAAGCCGGGCTGAAAGTAGAATATTTTGCTTAAAGGGATAGCAAATGCTATACCTCCCTGAAATCCAAATCCTTTACCATACTCTGCAGTCTGGTTCATTCCTTCACGGCCAACATTGAAAGTTGATAAATTAACACCGGCTATTATGCCTATTCTCATTCCGCCATCATCGCTGTCCGCTTGATCGCTGCTCTGCGGAGCACTGCTGTTGTCTGTCATTGATACTTTCAGCAAATCCAAAACCGCTTCCGAGTTGGGTGAAATTTTGTGTCTCTGCACGCCCATTTTGTTTGCCACCATGCTCCTTGCCATTTCCGGGGCAAGCTGGTTCATAAGCAAAAATTTGATTTGGCTTGGATTTTCCGGGAATTGTTTCACGCAACCCACGCTCACGCCTAGGGAGGTTAGTGACTCATCGGGCGGGAGTCGGCCAAATCTGCCAGCTTTTTCTTTCGTTTTTATCTCAATCACAACAACCGGCAAATCTTTTAGAAAACTTTGAAAAGAAAAACCGCTTTTCGTTTGCGGGAGGTTGAGAAATTCGTTTGAACACGAACTGGATAACGAGCCAATCGCTACCAGCGGAGGAGGAATAAGCTGTGCAACTTGAGGTGGCGGTTGTGGCGGAGTAAGTGGCACAACTTGAAGCAGCGGCGATGGTGGCTCCGCTGTTTGAGGCACTTTCGTGGCAGTCTCTTCTTGAACAAGTGTGGCAGGTTCTGCCTGAGGTTCAATCTCTTGAGCAAAGGGAGACGCTGCTACGAAAGCAAGAATAACAATGAACTTTTTCATTTTTTGAACTCCTATTTTTCCCGTCCCTATTCACCTAACCAAACCCCAGGAAATACAAGGTTTGGCTAGTTTGCACCACCATGGTGCAATTTTTCATATACCGCTTGCTTGCACTAGCAGCGGCGGCTAAGGTGCAAGCACCTCAGCCGCTTAGTCCTGGAGGCAACGAAGTGAGAAGAAGTTACCCTTGAAGAGGCCGCCGCTGAACATGCTGCTCACGTAGCTGCTGCCGTAGTCCATGATCCTGAGGGAGGCGTCGCTGGCATAGCTCTCCGTAGCACTCCACCAGTTGCCCTCGTCGCCGACAACATCGCCATAGTAGAAACTGCCAGCCATCGATTGGCCGCTGCCGCCCGGCAGGGCCGAAAATCCGTATTCATCCGTACCATTGCCACTATTATTCCACCCACTCGTCGCTTTCAGCTTGGTTCCAGCCGTTTCATAACCATCAACATAATCCGTAAGAGTAGTCCACTCGGCATCGCTCGGAATATGCCACCCGGAAGGGCAAATGCCCCTGTGCTGTGCTTGTATTTGGTTTTCGCAACTGTTGTGATAGCAGTTTATATCAAGTTCCATAGCCATCACCCAACTATAAAGCCGGCCATATTTATCGCAGTTGGCTTGTATTTCCGCAGGCGTTAAGGGGCTATCAAGAATGCCGTCTTCGCCCCAGCACTTACTGCCTTCCACGGCATAGTCCAAATTCTCCGCCATCCAAGTCTGGTTGCCAATTTTCACAGTTTTGTATGAACTGATATTATTGCCTTTGCTCTCGTAAGTGATGCTGGAAGAACTGCTAGAACTGCCGCTTGGGGCAACAGATTCATCTGCAATGCAACGAACTGAGTACAAGAGAGGCTTGCCGTCGCTGATGCTTTTGTGCACGACGCTGTAGTCGTAGTACATGAAGCGGCAGTATGCGTGGCTGGCATCGAACTCCGTAGCACTCCACCAACTGCCGCCGTAGCCGGCATGGGTGAAATCGAAATAGCCGTTGCCGCCCGGCAGGGCAGAAAAGCCAAAATCATCCGTGCCGTTGCCGGATTCATTATCATAATCGTTCCAGTTCCAGCCATTTGTTGTCTTCAACTTTGTTCCCGCCGTTTCATAACCGCCTACATAATTTATAAGAACATCCCACTCGGCATCGCTCGGAATATGCCACCCGGAAGGGCAAATGCCCCTGTGCTTGGGCTGTATCTGGCTTGAGCAACTGCTCTCATTGCAGTTTGACGGAAGTGCCATAGCAGTTAACCAGTCATAAAGACGTCCGTATTTTACGCAATTGGCCTGCACTTCTGCGGGCGATAATGTTTTTGTAATATCATTTTCTTCGTCCCGAACTTTACCGCCTTCGCCGTAGCACTTGCTTCCTGCAACGGCGTAATTCAAATTCTCCGCCCTCCAGGTTTGTGTGCCAATTTTAACGGTTTTATATGTTTGGCCTTCGTAGGCAACCGAACCGCCGTCGCCACCGCCATCGTCAGAGGAGCAGGAAAATGTAAATGCCATAGCAAGCACAAAGCCTGCCGTTAGTGCGAATTTTGAAACTGTTTTGCTCATAAAAGAACTCCTATTCTGGGGTGAAAGACAAAAGAACATCTGCAACGGATTATTCAGGAGGTCTGAAACGGGCGATTCAGGGAGGCTGAAACTACCGATTCAGGGTGCCTGAAACTACGCAACCGTCAAAACCTTCTCCAAAGTTGCGTTTTTCGGCTCTTTAAGCGTTGTGCTGCTGCCGCTAAACTGGGTGATTATCTCAACCTTGTACTCCCCTGCCGCCAATGCAGGGATAACTATTATCAATTCAGATGGGTTGTTGTTCACAAAGTCTGTGGCATCAACTTTAACACGCTCATTTGTTTGCAAATTGACAAAATAAACGCCATTTTGCTCATTTTCGCCCGCAATTTTGATTTTGCCGCCGCTAATCCGCAGGTTGCGGTTGGGGGTAAGCAGGTCATTAACGCTGCCGGTTTTAACATCCACAACCTGGGCAATGAACAACGAAACAT
>JGI24697J35500_11274862_pt1 | contig 10926 bp, 10 predicted proteins | sample TergutMp193P1_FD_35500 | JGI IMG/M metagenome (IMG submission 35500) | reverse complement strand
TGCTTCTTTTGAGCCAGTAAATAAGTTGTTATCTGAGAGAGGCTCTTCTCCTCTATTCTTTTTCAAAAAAGCCCCCTCCATCAATTTTAATATCTTCATCTTTAAGGTGAGGATTTTTTAAATCCCTAGCCTTTGTCCAAGCTGTGTCTTTAATTGCTCCTAAGCCGTGTGTTAAATCGGATAAATCCCAACCACTTTTGCTTTTAAATTCATTCCAAATTTCTTCAAAGGCATCTTCAAATATATTACTTTCAGAGCGTGTAAAATAGGCTTTCCCGCCTGAGCCATAATAATAATCACCAATAGGTTTATTATTATACCTTGCAAAGTAATAATAAACTTCTGGGATTACAGGGCCATATTTCCAAGTTTCAAAAGTTTCATCAAAAAGCTTTAAATCGTATTTAAAAAGCATACGGGCATATAAAAAATAAAGCAATTTTTGGAGCTTCATTGGCGTTATTTTTTCATTATCGCTTTCAGCTCTTTTTATAAAATTATTACTAACAGACAAAGCTGTAACCATTTCACCACCTCCAACGTTAGCACTATTGTAACTATAACTAAGCTTTTTAAACAAAGGAGCAATTTTTATAAACTTCAAAATATCACCTACAAATTTAACGAAAAATATAATCCGTTTTAGATATATTATTCACTTCGTATGTAAAGATGATTATCTTAAATATTGTGTGCTCTAAATGCACAAACAAATTTCGATTGCTTCAAGCATGTACTTTTGAAAACAAACCTAATATAAGATAACAATATTATAGCATATTTAATAGGAAATTTCAATGGGTGGTTTAACATAAAAAGCCCCCAAAGATTTTTTGATTTTATGAGTATATCTAAACTCATACTTTTATTCTTTGCTCGACACGTATTCTTTCATAATGGTCTAAATAATACCCGCTTTGCGTTATTGCTATATATTCCATTAATATAGGTGTTTCTATATTATGGGCTACTTGCATTCGGTTAAGACCCTCTGGAACAAGCCCTAGCCCTCTCAGAAAATCATGGCTTATTCAGTTGGTTCTTGACTTATCGTTTAAATATTTTTAAAGGAGAAGTCTTTTTAACTATTCATAAACATTGTATTAATACGATGTCCGTTATTCAAGCTAACTTCTATTTTTTGAGCTCCAGAAGAAACTGTAATTACTATTTATTTCATAATTTGCTACTATATCCATAAAACTTATTTCCCAAACTATTTTGCCATCAAAATCAAAAGAAATTATATCAAGCTCACATATATATGCCATTATAGTAGTATGCTACTCCAAGTTTAAAATCAAAATCCTCTATAACTTCAAATCTATTAGTAGGATTGCTGTTATTGCCATAAATTTTAAAACTATTTAAAATTTATGGTTCTTTTAATTCTTTATAGGAATTAATCAAAGTTGTTTTTATCATTATTAATTAGCTTAAATAATACGGCATCATTTCCTCGCAAGTTCCTCCATTTAAAGAAAATATAGAAACTTTATCCCAAATATCTTTTAAACTCTTTTCGCCATAGAAAACCTTTTCGTTCACAAATTCTTCAAATGAATTATATTCATGTGCTTGTGAGCCATCCTGAACTAAACCAAACCAGTACACTTGCTTTTTTGTTTCCTTGTCTAGCATTTTTCCCATCCAAGATGATTGATAAATCTCAGAATTATCAATATCAAATTCTATCTCAAAACCTAAACCTTTATTTTCATAGATTTCAAGCTCCATAATTTTTTTAAAATCTTTAAAACTTATTTTATTCATCACTTCTTATCCTCCTTAATTCTCATCTATCTTCTTCTTTGTTGTTCTTCAAGTCTGGAACCATGTTCATGTGGAACTTCTGGATGGTTATTAGGAAAGCCGTGGTCTGTAAAATCAACATCTCTAAATTGTCTTCCATTCTTATCAAACCATCTTCTAGTTGCTAAATTCCCTCTCCTATCTAAAATATCTATGCTTGAGTTTGGTGTTCCTTTTAAACCTGGATTACGTGTAACTGTTGAATGGTTTCTAGCTGGAGTTGTATCTATTATATTATCATTATTAGTTATAACACTATTACCAACACCATTTGGAGATGTAGTAGAATTAGGATTATTTCCATTTTGTTGACTTTGAGAACCAACTATATTTTGTTGTGATTGTTGCCTTTGCGGCTGTTGATTATTCCCACCCAATCTTGGGGCTGCCGCCCCGCCTGCAATTGTTGCAAAAAGCTCATTCATTCTTTGCTCAGCACGTATTCTTTCGTGATGAGCTAAATCATTCCCGCTTTGCGTTATTGCTATATATTCCATTAATATAGGGGTTTCTATATTGTGTGCTATTTGTCTTCGGTTAAGACCCTCTGGAACAAGTCCAAGTTCTCTTAAAAAATCATGGCTTATGCGGTTTGTTCTTGAGTTATCGTTTAAATATTTTAAAAGAGAAAGCCTTTGGCTGTCGTTAAGCCTTGATAGTCTTTCACTGTTTAAAAATTGTAACTGCCTTTGTTGTTCTCTTGAAAGTGAATTGAAAAAGTTATCTGTTGATAAATGATTTCGGATTAGATTTCTTAAATTTCTTCTCTGTTCAAGTGTTAGTATGTAATCTAAAGTGTCTCCTAATTCTATTGGCACTATAGTCAATGGGTTTTCACGAAGTAAAGAAGAGCTAATGAGAAAATTTGTAGGCTTTAGTTGAGGGCTTCTAACTCTTTTTCCATAAGCTTCGCCATTTATTAAAACTTCATCTACTAAATCTCCTCTTTGACCTACTAAAATATGAGCTATCCTAACACCGCTTTTATTATAATATTCTTTATACTCTATTATAAAGGCTTTTGTAAGCTTTATAGAACGAATTAAGCTTTCTGCTTTATAAACAGCCACTTCTAAGGAATGATACCAATTCCTAGGGTTATCTTCATATCTTGTGTTTGCCCATCTCGCTATTTTATTTGTAAGTCTTTCTTTTGAATCATCCAAGCTTTTAGAATTATAAGCGATTCCCATATTTATTTTTAATTCAACGCCTATTGCATAGTATGGCTTTACATTCCATGTAGTTTTCGTTTCACGTTTTATACTTGCCATATAGCTTAAGAAAAAGCTTTCTTTGTTTAGCGAAAAATCATTTGGCGTGTTTATATATTTCCATTCTATTACTTCCCCATTTGTTAATTCTATGTTATAAAAACCGCTTAGTTTTAGAGTTAGCATTATTGAAACCGCCTATAGCTAATCTTAGTTTCTGTTTTTATTTGAAAATTTATATTCATAGCTCACCTAAATTTTTATATATTTATGGATATTATATCATATTACGCCAAAAATAACAAGATATTTTTTAACTCTTGACTTTTTCAAAAATATATTGTAAAATTTCCTCATTAAGAAAAATTTTTTAAATATGGAGAACTCAAATGAAAAAACGAGCATTAATAAGCGTTTCAAATAAAACTGGAATAGTAAACTTTGCAAAAGAGCTAGTAAATTTAAATTATGAGATAATTTCAACAGGGGGCACATATAAAACTCTAAAAGAAAACGGAATAAAAGCTATTGAAGTTTCAGAAATTACAAACTTCCCAGAAATTTTAGATGGTAGAGTAAAAACACTACACCCAGCTATACACGGCGGGCTTCTAGCAAACTTAGATTTAGAAAACCATAAAAAACAAATAGAGGCGCTTAATATTTCACCAATCAGTATAGTAGTAGTTAATTTATACCCTTTTAAAGAGACAATTTCAAGAAAAGAAGTAACATTAGAATTAGCAATAGAAAATATAGACATAGGCGGTCCTAGTATGCTTCGTTCTGCTGCCAAAAATAATAAACACGTTACGGTAATTGTAGACCCTACAGACTATGAGCCTATTTTAAAAGAGATAAAAAATGGCGAAATATCAAAAGAAACAAAATTTAAACTTGCTGCTAAAGTTTTTTCACATACGAGTGCTTATGATAGCATAATTGCAAACTATTTAAATGAACAAGCAAAAATTGAACCTGAACTAATAACTTTAACATTTGAAAAACACCAAAATTTAAGATATGGAGAAAATCCACACCAATCTGGGGCATTTTATAAAGACCCTTTTGCAAAAAAAGGAATAGCTATGGCAAAACAATTACAAGGGAAAGAACTTTCTTATAACAACATAAATGATGCAAATGCCGCCTTAGAATTAGTTTACCAATTTGAACAACCAACAGCAGCAGCAATTAAACATATGAACCCTTGCGGCATTTCTAGTGCTGAAACGATAAATGAAGCATACAAACTTACTTACGAAGCTGACCCTATATCAATATTTGGAGGCATTATAGCTTTAAATAGAATAGTTGATAAAGATTTAGCAGAAGAATTAAACAAAACTTTTTTAGAAATAATAATAGCACCTAGCTATACAAAAGAGTCACTTGAAGTATTATCTAAAAAACAAAATGTGCGTGTTTTAGAAATTAATATGGAAAATGAACACAATGAAGCTAGTTCACAAATTGAAAATCTGCAAAATATAAAACCGATAACCGAAAATAAAATGTTAACTTCTGTGCTAGGAGGGTTATTAATTCAAGATATAGATAATATAAACATAAATAACTTGCAATTAGAAATTCCAACGAAATTAAAACCCTCAGAAGAAGATATAAAAGGGGCTTTATTTGCTCAAAAAGTTGTGAAAGCTGTAAAATCTAATGCTATTGTAGTTGCAAAAGATAGTGTGGCAATAGGAATTGGAGCAGGGCAAACAAATAGAGTTGGGGCAGCAAAAATTGCCCTTGAAAAGGCTAGCGAAAAAGCAAAAGGGGCTATACTAGCTTCGGATGCTTTTTTCCCAATGGCAGACACTATAGAACTTGCAGCGAAATATGGAATAAAAACTATAATTCAACCAGGGGGAAGCATTAAAGATAAAGAAATAATAGAAGCTTGCGATAAATTAGAAATAGCGATGATAATTACAAGAGCAAGGCATTTTAAACATTAGATGTAGAAAAATTGAATGTTATGAACTTGAAATATTTACTTTAGTGAACGACTGGATTTAGCCGCTTCTTTTTATCCATGAGTAACAAATTAAATACTTCAAATTAACTTTAAAATAGGATACCAAAAACTCAATTTTTAGCAAAAATAAAAATAGGAGATTATAAAAATCAAATGAAAAAAGTATTAATAATAGGGCGTGGCGGGCGTGAACACGCACTTGCTATAAAATTTAGTGAATCTGCTAAAGTTTATGCTGCCCCAGGCAACGTTGGTATGGAAAATATCGCAAAAATTGTGAATATAGATGAAAATGATTTTGAAGGGCTAATAAATTTTGTAAAAAAAGAAAATATTTCTTTAACTTTTGTAGGCCCAGAAGTGCCGCTTGTAAATGGAATTGTAGATGAATTTGAAAAAGAAAATTTAACCATTTTTGGCCCAAATAAAAAAGCAGCTATGATTGAGGGAAGCAAAGCCTTTGCAAAAGAACTTATGCAAAAATATAACATACCGACAGCTAAACATGAAACATTTACAGAAGTAAAAAAAGCTATGGAATATATAAAAGAAAATAAAATTACACCGCCATATGTTTTAAAAGCAGACGGCTTAGCAGCTGGAAAAGGTGTAGTAATTTCAGAAAGTTTAGAAGAAGCAGAAGCAACACTAAAAGAAATGATAGAAGAAAATAAATTTGGAGAAGCTAGCAATAAAGTAGTAATTGAAGAATTCCTTGAGGGGTGCGAGTTTTCTTTTATGGCTTTTGTAAATGGTGAAAATGTATACCCTTTAGAACTAGCTAAAGACCATAAAAGAGCATATGATAAAGATGAGGGACCAAACACAGGTGGAATGGGTGCTTACTCCCCTGTGCCTATAATTTCTAATGAAACAGTAAAAATAGCTATAAAAGATATATTACAAAAAACAGCCAAAGCAATGGTTGCTGAAAATTGCCCATTTAAAGGTGTTTTATATGCAGGTTTGATAGATACTAAAGAGGGTGCAAAAGTAATAGAATTTAACGCACGCTTTGGAGACCCTGAAACAGAAGTGTTACTTCCAAGGTTAGAAAGCGACCTTTATGAAGTTATTATGAGCGTACTTAAAAAAGAAGAAATAACACTTAAATGGTCAAATGAAACGACTGTTGGCGTTGTGTTAGCTTCTGGAGGGTATCCAAATTCATATAAAACTAATATTCCGATAAATATAAAAGACACAAAAGATGTTACTATATACCACTGTGGCACTAAAAATATTAACGATAAATTAGTTACAGCAGGCGGCAGAGTTTTATTAGTTACAGCAAAAGAAAGCAACTTGAAAAAAGCGAGAGAAAAAGTATATGAAGAAATTAAGAAAATAAATTTTGAGGGTATACAATATAGAAAAGATATAGGTCTCAATATGTCAAAAATATATTGATACTTCGTCAAACTGCTTCAGTGTTTCGCTCATATACAAAAGTACACTCCCGAAACTCATCATCATTCTCCTCATCTAAATACATTTTTGCTCATACTGTTCGTAAGAAATAAGTAGGTCTGTAGAAAAGTCTTACGTATCAAGAATAGAGAAGAAAGCATTAGATAAACTAGCAAAAGAAGACTTATAAATGTTTGCCTTTGTTTTTAAAGCTGCTCATAATTAAAAAAATAGCCGCTAAAAAATTGTTTGTTAAATATATAAATTTAAATAAAAGCACAGAATATTAGCCCACTAGTTTGTGGATTACTTAGGCTGGTCATAACAGCCAAGTTAAGCTAACTTCTGTGCCTTTATTTTTTTTACTATCAACGTTTATTTTTATGCCGTGCTTCTCAGCAATTTCTTTTGCAATTACGAGCCCTAAACCTGTTCCTTGCTTATTTTCTTCCCCTCTATGTTTATAAAATCTAGTAAAAATATGCGGCAACTCTTCTTCGCTTATTCCTAAACCATTGTCTTTTACTGTTAAACAATTAAGATTAATGCTTACATTAATAGTGCTTTCTTTAGGCGAAAATTTTATAGCGTTTTCTAATAATATTATTAAAAGCTGCCTTATTCTTGTATAGTCTGCGTTGATTTGCAAATTATTTAAATTGTAAGCAATCGTTATATTTTTTTCTTTGGCGATTTTAGCCATAGCTTTTATTGCATCTTCCGTCACTTCTTTTAAATTTATAGTAGTTTTTTCTAAAGTCAGCCCTGCTTGAATATTACTTAAATCTAACAAATCACGAACGAGCCTTTCTAAAAAAACTGTCTCTTTAAGCATTTCTTTGTTAAATTCTTTTAATATTTTTTCGTCTGTTATAATTCCATCTTCTATGGCTTCTAATGAACCCTTTAAAACTGTTATGGGTGTTCTTAGTTCATGTGATATATTTGCTATAAAATCTCTTCGTAAATTTTCTAACCTTTCATTTTCTTTCAAGCGAAAATAGTAAAAAAGAAAAGCACAAAATAGAAACGATACTAAAAGAGAAATAGAAGTGCTTAGAGTGAAAATGGCAAATGCCCCTGCTTCTCTATTTATTAATATTTCGGAATAAATTAAAACTGTACCGAAAAGCTCATCATTTATGCCTAATATTGGGGATGCAACTAATATACCGTCTAATATATTATAATATACCTCGCTATTATTTAGAGCATTAAACATTACTTCATAAGAACCCTCTGGCACTTGCTCTGAATTGTATATAGGTATTAAGTGTATAGTATTTGAAAAGTCTTGAACGGCAGAAAATACCCAAACATCTGCACGGGCAATATTTTGAATTGACAATAAAAAGTTTCTAAGAGGAAGCTGTTGAATTAAAACTGTGCCCCCTCTTTGAATAATGCTATAGCTTATAACATCTGAAATATTTGTGGAGATTATAGCTGCTCTTTCAATAAGTTCTGTTGTTTGTAAATTTATGTTGTGGCTGTTGAAAATATTACTAAAAGTTGCACTTATTATTACCGCAAAAAATACAAAAAATATTGCAAAATAAATTGTTAGTTTTTTCATTTAATAATTTTCAGCTTTAAGTAAGCTTAGTTTTCATTTTGATTTTTTTAGAAGTTTTTTCACAAACTTCTAATATTGCACAATATTTGTCCATAAAAGTTAAAACATAGCTTTCTTTATAACGTGGCGGTGAAAAAGTTAAAGGCCACATATGTTTGGCTATAGCATCTTTTTCTACTTTATTTAATTTTGTAAACTTTTTGGCATTAGAAAGTGCAATTTTAGGGTGCCCTTTTATGTGCCCACCTGGAACTTTTGTAGTTTTAAAATCATAAAGGCAAAAATCATGCAAGAGCCCTGCCCTTGCCCCTGAACGATAATCTAAGCCTAATTTTTTACATAGCTTGTATGTATAATAAGAAACATTTACGCTATGCAAAAGCCTACTAGTGTTCATATGCTGGCTATATTCATCTAGTTTTTGTATATCTTCTAACGCTAGCAAATCACTAACTAAATTTAAGTATTCTTCATCTTGAAAAATATCTCTATCTATTCCTATTACTTTCATAAACCTCCTGCTTCTTCGGGGGGTATGATTAAATTTAAAATATCCCTCGGTTAATAATATGTGTAAAAATTTAAGTTATCTTTGTTTAACAAAAAAAGGGCATAAAAAACCCTTTATAATAAAATGAATTAAAAGCCTTAAGCTACATCAAAGCCTAGCTCTTCAATTGCTGTATTTATAGTGTTTACACTAAGTGTTTCTAAATGGTCAATCACTGCGTTAGCTTTTTCTAAGCTAACTGAAACGCCAGTAACACCGGATAGTGCTTTAAGTTTTTTTGTTACAGAATCAACACAGCCGCCACAGTCCATTCCTTTTATATTTACAGTAGTTTGCATAATGATGCCTCCTTTACCACATACGGTGGAACTATAATTTAAAAAAATATATTGCTAAGTATATAATATAATTTTATCAAAATTATTGTTCCTTGTCAATGGTTTTTTAGTAATGCCCAAGCTTTGCTATACCAAATCTAAACCTTGGCTAAGTTTCTGAAAATTTTCAAGCAAGTTTTAAAAATGCCCAAGCTTTGCTATGCCAAATCTAAACCTTGGCTAAGTTTCTGAAAATTTTCAAGCAAATTTTAGTAATGCCCAAGCTTTGCTATGCTTCTTTTGAATTTTCTGTAGTTTCCTTAGCTATCATAGCATACAAACATTCCATAGCATCATAAAGACCGCCCATTTCATTTATTATTTTTTCTTTAACTGCTTCTTCTCCATTTAAGATTGTGCCAACATCTAAAACGAGTTTACTTGTGTCCATCATTAGCTCTGTGAGCCTTTGCTCTGTAATCCCTGAGTTTCGAGCAACAAATTTTGAAATGCGTGCTTGCATTTTTTGCAAATAATCATAAGTTTGGGGTGTGCCAACTACAACACCATTCATGCGGACTGGGTGAATAGTCATCGTGGCACTTGGTGCTATAAAAGAATGCTGGGCAGAAACTGCCAAAGGCACACCTATAGAATGCCCGCCGCCAATTACTAAGCTAACAGTAGGCTTGCCTAATTTACTTATTAGCTCTGCAATGGCTAATCCTGCTTCAACATCGCCGCCTACTGTGTTTAAAATTATAAGAACACCCTCAATTTCTGGGTTTTCAGCAGCAGTAACAAGACCAGGTATAACATGCTCATATTTTGTAGACTTATTATTTGGCGGCAAAATAATATGCCCCTCTATTTGCCCTATAATATTCAAAAACCATATATTCCCTCTAGGATTTTTAACAACCGATGTGCCATATTCTTTTATATCTTCTTTAGGGGTTTCTACACTAGCACTTTCACTTTCTTGCTGTTGTGTGCTCGGTTCTTCTTGGTTTACTGCCATTGTCTCTTCTTCAATTAATGCTCTTAATAAATTTTTCATATTTTAATTATTGACAGAAACTTTTTGAAAAATTCACATATAATTATATAGCCACATACAACTTTCAAAGGGTTACAAAGATTGCATAAATTGCTAATCAATGCCGTGATATATACTTATAATAAAGTAAAATCATAAATATAAATGCCCGAAAAACTAGGAATAGAGGTGATTTTTTATTACTTACAATTTAATATTTGCATTAATTGTACTTATGATAATCGATTATATAACAGCGATTTTTAGAGCAATTATAGAAAAAACGCTAGCGAGCGACAAAGGCAGAGAATTTATTTTAAAAAAAGTAACTATTCTTTTGTTAGCAGCTTCTACTTATATTTTAGACACTTTTGTGCTTCAAAATGATACTGGCAATCTTCTAATAATAACTGTGCTTTCATTTTATATAGCAAATGAGGGGATAGGAATATTAGAAAATGCAGCAGCAATGGGGCTTCCAATTCCAAATGCTTTGGCAAATATTTTAAAAAGGGAAAAAGAAATATAAAAAATAACCCAGTAAACCGAGTTATCATTAAATTTTGAACATGCAAAATATAATAGCTGCTCACGGTTGGAAAGCAGTAGCTAAAACCGTTCGTTAGTTATTATATTTTGCGTGTGTTTACATATTTACATACATAGCTGTATAATAACTAAATTTTTTCTTAAAATTGCTTAGAATTTTTTAGCCATTACTTCAGCTTTTTCTAAAGCCGCTTTCATTATTTCTTCTTTTTTGCTAGGGTCAAAATCTATACCCTCAACGAAAATAGATTCAAGAACATCAAGACCGATAAATTTTAAACTGCCTTTAATGTATGAATCTGCGTGCTCAACACCTGTAGTAGTTGAATAAGTACCACCGGAACCATGAATGTGTATAGCGATTTTCCCAGTCATTAACCCTTGTGGACCTTCTGCCGTATATTTAAAAGTTTTACCAGCCATTAATATAGTGTCTATATAAGCTTTTAACATAGTAGGAACTGTTAAATTGTGCATAGAAGATTGAATAATAAATTTATCATATTCTAAAAAC
>JGI24697J35500_11274863_pt1 | contig 10939 bp, 9 predicted proteins | sample TergutMp193P1_FD_35500 | JGI IMG/M metagenome (IMG submission 35500) | reverse complement strand
CCCCCCCCCCCTGCTAACTCCGTTTCAGAAATTTCAGTGTGTTTGCAGCTCTTACACTAATCAGAAATATGACCATGAATGGCATTTTGCACACCTTAATATTTGAGATAAAAATATAAATAAGTACATGAACAGACAAAAAAAAAAGTCTATGTAACAGATACTGGACATAGTAAAAACTTGTTACAAATTTTTCCATCACAGAATACTTACTTTTCTGGAATTTACCACACAAAAAACTGAGTGTATTATTTGCATTAAAACCCAATTAAGACAGTCTTGCTCTATTCATTTTTGAAATTCATGAACTGCATCTGTATTCTAGAACTTAAAAAAATCAGCATTTTATTAAACATAAAAAAATGCATCATTACTGTGCATACATATAAAATTCTGTGTCCAGTCCTAATTATCACAGGAGTAGAAACATCTGATCCAGAAATCACACAAAGCAAACACTAAAAAGCACACAAACCTGAGCTGCTATCAGATGTTGTGTCTGAAGAATCATCCGAGTCAGAGTCAGAGTCACTAGAGTCACCACTGGAATCACTAGCAAGATTTGCAAGCAACTGTGGCACAACTGGAACTTTTGGCTGTGCCTTTAAATGTTCCCTTAACTCATCCCTACAATCAGGACAAGAAATTACACTTTATCAGCTGTGAACTGGCTTACATTTGGCTACTGCACACTTAACTGTACCTACTACCATGTGGTTCTACTGTCATACACCATGGCCAGCTCATCCATGTCCTGTGAAAATTGGCCACACAAGATTTTAAGTGTGTCAGTTCTGGTTCTTTAGCTACTACTGTGTGGTAGCGCACATTACTTTTGTTAAAAAAAACATTTCAAAACCTAGCCGTTTTCATAAGCAGTTAGAAAAAGTGTGTATCCCTGTGCGTACACACAGATCCAAGTACACACATACACAGTACATTGCATCCTGTCCAATCGCTCTGTGTAGCATTATCCTCCCACATAAAAGATGAACTTCACATTTTTCTGCATTCCTTCTAAACTGTTTAACTGTCTATGCTACCCAATACCACCGACCCTCCAAGTTGGGTGCCCAATATGTAACCATCCACCTTAAGCTTTCCAACTCTCGGTTACAATATTTTGTACACTCATCATTAAGCATGAATCAATTCCAAGGAATATACGGGGGGATGGGAGCTGCTCTGGTTAACTGTTGTTATAATTCTATACAATCACACTCTCCTCATTATTGAAGTCTCACATACAATCATGAAAAACTTAAAGATTGACCAAGATAAATTGCTGTTAAGATGTGTTCACCGCTATGCTTGTTTCAATGTTTCAACACCTCCTTCCTTCCTGAAGTCTAACATTCGACTCCCATTTTGGAACGTCTCTCCGTTTGTCAAGAAAACAGGTAGCCTGCAGGCAAGTCCATCCAAAAACATCGTTTCAAACAAAGGAACACCAGTGTACATCTACCTACTACTAAAACGAGAAAGAGAATTTAAGCCTTTAATGGAAATGAGGTGTGTTACACTTCTACCCATTTTAGTGACCTGCAAGGCTAAATGCAGACAGCAATTAGAGGTTTGAACTGCTAAACCCTTATGTGCATTCCGTAACTTGGAAAACAGTAAATTTTGATTTAATTTAAACTGGCTAAATGCCTGATCACCAGTTTTATCTTCTCATCTTCTTGATGCCTAGTCCTAGATTTGAACTACGGGCACTGACTGGTTACAAGGACCCATGAATGCTCGGAAATTATTTATTTGCTCTTAACAGGAAGGTAGACATCAAGAACAAGCTAAGCCATTAAAAATTAATTTCTATCCAAGCATGGTCAACTATTACATATCCCACTACATCACCAACTGTGATACGTCAAGAAATTCTGAAAGTGGTCAGAGTTTGTCACACAGACAGTGTGTACTAAATTACACCTAGCCAAGATTCAGGAATGTTTGGTAAACACTTCTTTCGGTAAAGGATTTACCTTACTTCAATGGACATATAACAATGCAATGGTATGAATGTTTGAAATGAATCACAACAATGGCATAATAATATCAACTCACGTTAGTCCTCCCAAGCCTATAGATGTAAAGAAATTGATAGCAAATCGTGTATTCTTGGGATTATCTCGTGGAAACAAACCTTCAAATGCAAACTGCATACTCCTGTAAATTAAAAAAACACAAATAAATGTTTCTCCTGAAAACAAAAGCATCATATTTCTGCTCTCTTGGACTTACTTTGTCTGTAAGTATAAGCATGATGTCCAGCAGTGACTGACATTAGAGAAAAATTTATTACACACTGAACTAATGTAATTCAAACATAAATACACCATTCATTAACACACACTTCTATATCCTTTATTACATCACATACTTATCCTACTAGTATCTATAACAGTAATGTTATATTTATGTGTTTACTTACGTGTCTTTTACCCTCTCATTCAGCTTAGTAAGTCCCATGTACTCTGCCAGTTCCTGGAACAGAATTTTAATGAAGATTCGACTGGAACTGGTAGTCTCTTCCTCATTCAGGTGAATGACAGATAAGACTTCCCAAGAGATGGCATCCGTGAACAGGAGGTGTGCAAAGAATTTAGCTGCATTTCTTAACTTGTTTGTGTCCAAGCGATGGATTGTGTCATATGTATCTCTGAATATTTGCTGAAATGCAGGGATCAATACTTTGTTGACCTGGCATAATCTCTGAAAAGAAACACATTCACAGCATTAAGTATGTTAGAACTGTGTCTTGAAGATACTGAGAATAATACACACCACTATTACTATATTATTTTTCCAATAATCATTACTGCCATTTTATTGAAATATGAAAAGTAGAATACAGACAGGAAATTAACATGAATAAAAATGCACTGCAGAGAAACTAGCACTGCAAGGGAAGGTTGCCAAGGAAGCAATCAGGGACTGGACAAGTAGGAAACACAAGCAGTAATGACAGTCCACTCATGGACAAAGGGAGGCTAATGGCTTTGTGAAAGGACCCTCTGCTAAAGGAGATGGAGAACCACATAAATTACAGGAAACCAGCTAAAAAGAATAATGGGGCTACTAACAGGGCACTGTCATTTAAAATGATACCTATTCAAACTGGGGCTGGTAAACAATTCCAGGTGTGGTAGATGAAAATAGACAATTGAAACAGCCTCGCATGTTCTTTGTGACTATGAGGCACTAGCACACCTGGATCAGAATTTTCTGAAACCAGGTGACTTTGGTGACATCTCCATCAGCGGAGAATGGGGCTTCTGAATGCATGAGCAAAGGGCTGCACAAAAGGTAATAAATGGCAAGTGTATGGGTCACTTCAGTGCCCACCTTTATACATTCTATTCTATCACTGTCAGGGGTAACAAAGACAACCTCCAAAACCCTCAGTCCTCTCTTACTTGCTTATTTTACTTTTTTTTTATTGCTGAAATGTTGTTACCTCAGCCACAAGCCCATAAAACTTCTCATATGTCCTTCGTTCTGCACAGCAGTCAAGGGTCATGTGACAGAGTTCTGGCTCTTGTCCAGGCTTCAATTCCATCCTCAGCAACTTATGAGCACATTCTTCATGATGCGCACTGCAGTTAATTGTTAGGTATATTATTCTACGAAGAGTCTGAAGGTTAGTCTCAGTGTTATCAATAATGGCACCACTGTTGTCTTCTTCTGAAACCAAGGATAAATACACACAGTCAATGGTGGTTGTCCTTCATCACCTACCAGACACATCAAAATATAACTTTTACAGCGCTCATTTTAATACATCAAATGCAAGTTTCCTTGGGAAATAACAAAATGTCAACTGATACGGAAAGTGTGAAGTAGCTGGGTGGGACCACAAAAATGATCACTTAAGGAGACACATTAAATCAGGATTTCAGTACCCTAGGGACCTAAAATACTACATCACACAGCAGGCGACTAAATTTTAAGAACTATAACGACAGATGCACATAATAAGTAACAAAATTGTCCCCAACACCCAAGTATCTTACAGTTTGTTAAATACAGTATTTAGCAGCCTTACTGGGCAGATTTATTTGCATGCTCAATATTCTCAATGTGAATCTGCTGAAAACAGAAGTAAGGATACCGTTTACCTTTGTCCCTATCTTAGAACAGGATTACCTCAATTTAAGTCTGTATGTAAAAAATAGTTTACACTGATACTGATTTCTTGCTTACCATCTCCACTTTCTTCTCCTGAGTCACCCCCTTCTCCTGACTCTGATTCATATTCTGAACCTGAACTGCCTTCATCCAGAATCTCTTTTCTGAGGCAATTATACTTCTCCTCTTTGGCTTCATACTCTGGGTCAAACTTGAATACATCTGAAATATTAATACTGTTTTAATATAAAAGGCATTATAAACTTGTGTGAATTGGTACAATGTGCACATCATATTTATTGCACCTCATCTTGTGTTTCTAGCATTTTATGCCTCCACCACCAACCCTGTAAGCTGCTAAGAGAGTTTCTAAAGTAGTGTTTAATTTCCTTGAATACTTCGAACAAAGTGGGGGTAAATGTGACTACAGTCACTAATATCACAGCCATATATGTTGAAATAACCTGGTAAAATATTGGGCATTTGATGTTCTCACAGCAGTGTGTAAGATGTCTGTTTAGTGGTAGGTTATGTCCTGTATTTTGCGCAACAAAAACCAAGCGCTTAAAACTTTCAAAGTCTGAACATAGAAGGGGTGCAAGCATATAGATGGTGTCATAATTACAATCAGCTGCAATTTTGTTGTATTTGTCCATATGTGGGTTTTGTAAACCTTACAGCAATTACACCCACTTGTTCCAAATATCTACTCAACAGAGACACCAATACGTCTTCCTAATTTGAAGTAACAAATGAATCAATGTTAGTTACTTTTCCGACATGTGTCTTTAAGTTCCGTGGGAAAACAATGATAAAGGCATTACTTTGCCTGGAAGTCTGTATTCACAGGTACGTAAGTCCGTAGGAGACAAGTGTTGCTGCACATACAACTTATAAAAATATGAATTAGCATGTATGCCCTTGAAAGGGCTGTTTTCAGTAAACAAATTTCAGCAAAAAAAAATCACAGGCCATTACCTTCACTACCTCCAAGGAGCAGAGCCCCTCATGAAATGTCAACAGTTTCTCAGCTAGTCACGCAATAACCTGCATTCTATAAAACTGAAATGTTCATTACAATTTTCACAACAGCTCACCACCCGTACTTACCCTGAGCCAGGTAAATCCACTCCATACACCCAAAACTGATCCCTTACAGCCAATACCCTCTGCATTTAATTTACATTGAATCAACTCCACTTCATAGGTTATAAGAGCATCAAATTTTTAACTTTTGTGAATTCTCAGAGTAGTGCTATCAGACACATTACATAAGTCATAACACAAACAGGCAGCTTAGGAAGAGAGGAGTGACTCAATTGTATTGAGAGAAATGATTTTTGAAACATAAAAGTTTCATATGAGGGTTACTGGCAGTCTTGTAACATCACAAATCAGAAAACAGCAAGATTCCCTGACAAGAAGATAATAGTTTAAAATTCCAGTGGGCCACCATGCAATGGCTCAAACAGTCACCGGCCTCTCACCACAGAAGTCCTGGTTCAATCTCAGGCCAGATCACATGTGACTTGTGGTGGACAAAGATCCTAGGACAGGTTCCCTTCCCAGGTGCTTCAGTTTTCCTTGGTCATTATCATTTCACCAATGCCCCATTCTCATTCACTTGTCTGTCACCACCACTGCACAACCTTAGCAACTGACAATGTTAAATAGCACACTTCACAATATTCTGCTGCAATCTAACATTATGTTTTATACATTCTGATTCTATTACAGAATATAAAGCATTAACAATGTTATAATTAAATGATTTACAATCTTATATAATGAGAAGTGAAAATTATGAACCAAGAAAACTTACTAAGAATGTCTTCTGAATTCTTGGCATCATCTAATGTGATAAGATGGGTAATCTGGTTTTCTTCTTCAACAAGGTCTAACTCTTTCACAACTGCTTCATGATCTCGAAATTCATCCTTTCTCACTTGAAATATCACTTCAATCATGTATTGTACCTAAAAGGAACAGAACACATTTCAATGGGTAAACCCCAACCTGTAATCAACACACAACACAGCATGAATGTACCCAGGGTACAGTAAATGTACAAATACATTGTCACTTGTGTTATTACATACACAGCAATATGGTGAACATTTGCAATTGGCCTTATTTGCCAGCAGTGAAGGAAACAGGTTTACACAAAAGTAAAACATTGTGTGAATATGTATATCCTGAAAACTGAAGATTGTTGTGGGTTGGGGGTCACCTTCATGCAAGGCCATTTTATATTCCACAGTATTACAAAAGAGATCTTTCATTACCACCTAGGTCCACCATATAGTACTTGACTTGGGAGGCAAGTTTCCACAACAGTACATGCTGAAAACTATTTAATGTCTGCATATCTGACATCTATCATTGAACCTACCCTTTTATCTAGGTGCCCTTCGTGTAAAATGTTGCGTAGTGTCTCGAAGATGGCAAGCATTCCTTTGTTTGATACTTCCATCAGTTTCATGCCACATTCCTTTAGAAATGCTATTGCGACTTCCACTGAGTCATCTGTTGGAGTTTCTAGAAGTAGAGTTAGGATCTCTAAGGCTACAATTTCATGAGCCTGAAATAGGAACAAAACCATTTTAAGTACCTTTCATCATCTTGTGAATCTGACTAATGCTTCCCAAACTGTATGATTAATCTCATAAACCATCACATACAGATATAAGCAAATACAGGACAACCATGGCTCTGTGACAAAAAAATTCTGAGAAGTGGATGCCAAAATTTTGTGTGAACAGTAATGAATTTTTGAATCAATGACCCAGCTTATCAGGAGTGATTCGTTTCTATTGAGTTAGCTAATTGTATTTCATCCAGTCTATTGGACAATGTCAACTCATGTGATTCAGACACACAAAAACACCAGAACCCTGATGCTGCAGTCAGCAGCAGAAAACATCTCAACATTCTGAAGTTATGAAAACAGTTTTATGTATGTGAATGATAGTATGTTTATCAGAAGTGAGCTGTCATATACCCTATTTGAAGGAATCACAGTTCCATATTTTGAAACAGAGAAGACACAGGAGGACTTATTACAGAAGAAAATTAGATACACATATTACAAAGACAAGAATGACTGAATCTGCCAAGTGAGAAGCATATCAACAACACAAACACTATGTTTCAGCATTCCTTCTGGGGTCTTAAGACATGGGACCTGAAATGCATGTCTGTAGTGAGATTTGAGGTTGCCACAGCAGTGTTGTTGAAGATGCACATTTTCTGGGATGTCACTCCGTATCACTGGGTGAGTAATCCCTGATGTTTCAAAGGACTGTGGTGTCTTCATCTTCAGGGTCAAGTGGTCCAAGAAGAATGACCTGCTTTACCCTGTTAGATAAAGGCACAATAGTTCTTTCAATTATCGGAAATACTTTCCTGATGACAAAAAGTGACATCCCTTCTGTGGGACCTTGCATCTTCTGTTTAATGTGCACTGAGGTAAACATACTTTTGATCATATTTGTTGTCAACAATTTTCTGTTCAAATTTCAATATGTTTTTACACATGTTAACATACAAGTAACAAAGCAGCAGCAGCAGCAGCAGCAGCAGCAGCAGCAGTGGTGGTAGCAGTAGTAGTGATGGTGGTAGTAGTGTTGGTATTGGTGGTGGTGGTGGTGGTGATAAAATTATAGTAGTATTAGTATAATAGCAAGTGGTTCCATTGTAGACCCTAGCAATAGAAAGACCATAATAATTCCTTGGTATCACCTCACTGATTGAATGGGGCTAAGAAGCTAAGCCAAGACTTGTGTTAGCCACTAGGCTTATAAAGCTGTTCACCCTTACGTTCTCTAGACCCTTGGCTTTCAAGAACATACTACCCAAGGTTCTGCATTTTTGCATGCCTGTTGCAGATAAAGACACATGATATGCATATTATCACCTTTTTCCATCCCTGCACAGTCAGCAATCTTGCCACTGTGTGAGTTTGAGTTTGAACATGTGAGCCCTAAGGGTTGTGTGACTTGCTAATAGCCTCCCAGCCACATTCAGCTTCAGTCTACCCATTGCCAGGTACTCATTAGCTCTACTTAGCACAGGGTGACTCATCAGCATCTTGCCAAGAAAGTAGAACAGGAGATAAAATTTGAGTTATTTATATAGCAGCCACACATTACAATTATCAAAGACAAGCCAGGCTACATAGAGGTATGGGCTTATGTTCCTAATAATGGAACAAATAAGATAAGATTAAATTTAGTTTTTGTGGTATGGAAATTAAAGGGTTAAAATGGGATAAAATGACAAGACACATCAACTTAGAAAGACATAAACTGGCAACAAAGGCTAAGCCTGTTACAGACACAACAGTGATCATCTCCAAAGACATCATTCAAAATGCCACAGATATGATACGTATAACATACATTATAAAATCAGCATTCACCTAGAATGTACGACATGCTAAGAGGTGCACCACAGGGCCCTTCAGTTTGAACAGATCCTGTATATATCTATGACATATAAATGATTAACCTGTCAAAGACCCATGCTCTTATACATGACTGTACATAGAAAAACACCCCATGAAATTCAATTTATACATTTTCATAAAAACAAAATTTACTACATTTTTAAGACATGCTGTATAATCTCTACATTATTTTCTGCAAGGTGCTATTTAATTTCAAAATTTTATCTGTTTCTGTTCAAATAATACTCACGTTTTTCACAAAGCATGTTCTAAAATTTAAATACCCATCCCAGTAGAATAAAGGTTAAAATGACTGTATTAGGCATTGTTACACAGTCATCAGCCTTGCTACATAAGAAAAACTTTTACTTGGACAGGTACAACTATGCCCTAATTTAGAAGTATTTAAACCACTATTCAGTTCCATTCATCACGTGACAGTTGATGATTCAAGTTTTCTGAGATATGAAACTACGTTGATTGATATGTAGTTACATGTACAAACATCTAAGACGAGCATCCTGCCTCCATCGTCACTGTGTATACAGCTCAAAAATATCTGAGGTATATCCCTTATTCAAAACATCAGTAAATATTCACCAGTCAACATGATATATCCCAGATGACACGACTCTTCATCGATGCTAATATGACAGGACAGTTAACCTGCTGCATTCTAACAATTCACGCCACAGTGAAAACCAACAACAAAATGTTATGAATCAACTTACCACTCTCTGATTCACAAGGTGAGCAATGAAGGTTGCAGCAGAAATGCAAATGGTCTTATCATTGCGCCTGAAGCCACGTCTAAACTGGATGACAAGCCGGTTTAGCAGCAACTCTCCAATACTTGGAAACTGTAGGCATAAAAAGAATTTACTTATGAAGCCACCACTGTAATGAATGCTTTCCCCAACATAAATTCACTCAGCATACTGTGATATGTACAATTGGTACACCATAATTGTGGAACAACAGTGCACACTGACTGGTGAAATGGCTATCATGGGATATTATATTTCATACTGTGACTGGAACATGGAACAGGGACTGTAATCAGTCCTCATTTCTCATCCTGTGTGTGTTTACAATTCTACATACAAGGACACTTCAAAACATTGCTCCGAACATAACAGCAGCAATATTCATGAAAGAAGACAGTACTGTAGTAGAAACGTATACCTTTTGTTTGTCAGTCACAATGTTCTGAAATCTGATACAATGGAAACCATAACGAATGTAGTTTACCAATAAATAGGAATGAATTTAAATTCAAATATGCATATCTCAGCATAATTCAGAATCTGTAAGAATATTTCCAAATCCAGTTGACTATGCAAAATAAACTGGGATCTATTCCACTATTGGGATACTACTTTTAGTAGCAACAAACGGATGTACCTAATATACAGACCTTACCTTTGAGTTTATAACTGCTACCAATGCTGAATAAACATGGGTAAACGTTGGTGAAGCTGCCTGAGCCTGAATTATGGAACGACAAAGCAGTCCTCGTCCTCTGACAATATTTTCTTTAAACAACTCTCTTACAATAATTGTAATATTTCCAGTATTCACTTTATTGATGTGCCCATGTATAGATTTTTTCAATGCTTCCCATGCTATCCTCTGATAAGCAGCACTTGATTTGTCTGTAATTTGGGCCTGCATCATTCGTAACTTGGCAGGGGGGATGTATGCACCACCCGTTCTGGTCGTCAATAAATCAACAGCTTTCTTTTGTGCTGTGGGAACTTCACTTTGCTCGGTGGAGGGATTGTTCTTTTCGGTATCCGCAGAAATGTCTGCACTTACAACATCTCTCCTACTTCTCACATCTCTCTGTCTTTGACTCTCTTTGTCTTCATCAGCCTTGCTTTGTCTTTGTGAATCATGTGTGGGCTTACCACGACAATGTGGTTGTACTCTTCTTGTTACATCTGATGTTGGATATTGACTCCAGTACTGATCACTAATTTGGCTTTCATTGTGAGATTCAAAGTTGCCATTACTCCAGTACCTATCATAATTACTAGACCTCTCACGTCCATACTCTGGATTACTTCCCTGCCCATCTCTAATGTTATCTTTACGGTATATTCTTGAGACCTCTTTAATTTCATCATCTGCTCCATTCCTGGGTCTCTTTTCCGTGCCACTTGTGTTGTCATTTAATTCCCTGTCTCGGCTTCTTCTACGTTTCCTGCTCCTGTCACTCTCGTCCGAATTTCTTTCACGTTTATCTTTTCTGTTACCTTTATGATATGATACTCTTGCGACATCCTTCATTTCTTCACAGTCTCCCTTCCGGAATCTGCCTTCCCTGCCACTTTTGCCGTCATACAATTCCCTGTCGCGGCT
>JGI24697J35500_11274864_pt1 | contig 10957 bp, 7 predicted proteins | sample TergutMp193P1_FD_35500 | JGI IMG/M metagenome (IMG submission 35500) | reverse complement strand
AATACATCATTTCCACCGATTATCAATTGTTGTGCTAGACTCTAAATAAGCTCCTATCCAATTTGATTACTGAGCACAACGGGGATGCAGAACCATATGAAATACCCCGTGGTGCTGACCTGTATTTAATATTGCTTTGTACCTGATATTTTGACTATTATTTCAAAGATTTTAGATATACTAAATAAATATAATAAATTTAACATATTCATGCATTATCCCGCACCACACAGAAGACACTCACTACGTTTCTGGCATATTCAAATTCGTACATTTTGCAGCCACTTTGACCATACATTGACTGCATACAACTACAACCAGTGACTATAACATATTTGTAGACGTAACCCAAAACATTGCTACTGCAGTTATTCTGATATTTGAGTGCCAACCCGTCCCGAATTTCGCTAGACTGACCCCAAAATTTGCCTTAAATCCTGCGTGCTGAAACTGGGATGAAATTTTCCCAATCAGCCAAACGAACTCTGGCTTTCTAAAATCTAAATGACAACACCGTTAGCCACAGTAAGGGAACGCTTGGTACTGTCTGTGTTACATGCGTGTCTACATTATGACCATTCGTTGTTATTTGTAAGTTTAAATTCTATCAGGCTCCGCTTTAATCTCGTCGTCTATTCAGTTTACAATTGCCGCAACCCAGGGTCTTCATTCGATATACTCTGCTATTGATATTTGCCTGTATTCAATTAAGCACCTGAACGGAAAGGCATCTCATTAGTGAGATTCACATTGTACTCTCCACGGTTCATATGTGCCATTTCCTCCCACGCTTTCGTACCACGGATTACTTGGTGCATGTTGTGCATTTGGTGACACGGATTGGTCGATGGCTTGTAAAGTACACGTGTTTTGATGTTGCTGTGTGTAACGTAGAAAGGATATTGTGATCTGTTAAGTGAAACGCTATGCCGAAGTCAAAGCGTGACAAAAAAGGTAAGAAACGTAAGCTGTATGGAGGGAGTTTGTGATCGTAATATTGATTATTGCATACCTAACCTTTGCCTTGCACGCCTGGTTCATAGCTAAGGGCAAATAATTCATTTCAGTATCGCTAACAAAAACAAAGAAGAAAGGTTTGATGGTTAAACAGCAGCTGGTTGATGAAATTCGAAGATGCGTCGAAGATTACAACAGAATCTTTTTGTTTTCCGTTCAGAACATGAGAAATGCGAAATTGAAGGACCTTCGAACAGAGTGGAGGCATAGTAGGTATGTATTGCAATTTCCTTATATATTTTTTCCCAGTTACAGTTGCTGTGATTGTTTTTTGAGAATGCCACACTAGTGTCTTGGAACATGCCACACTAGTGTCTTGGAACATGTTAATGAAATTGATCAGTTTATGAAGTTTATCATTTGTTGTAAGATCACCATGAATTAAATAGAACAGGACATACTTTCAGGATCATTTTTGAAAGTACTGACTGTCGTTTATTGTGATTATTCACGTTCATCCATGATGACACTTGTAATGTTATTAGAACACTGTAGAGAAGTTATGCTTTTGGATTTTTGTCTATTAGGAGTGCATCTTTCAGAAAAGGTGTTGATACAGTTACTGAATTGACATCTTGTTTAGTTACTAGGCTTCACATAAACCATGTAAACTGGCACGTTGGCTGTGGAACTAGAAGATGATTGTCTGTAAATAGATGCAATCATACAATTTGCCTGAATTTTATCATTACCTGATGATTAATCTCATCTAAATTTTTATGAACCTCTAAGACATTAGGGTCAGGTACTGGTTGCTGATCTGTATGTTTAGCCTGCTTCACATCATTAACCCCGTGTGGAATGTTACTGAACACTGCATGAAACCATCAGCATGCGGCTGTCTAATAACAATTATAATTCAGGGACTAGTTATTGTAGATGGAACCATGAGAAGGGTGCAAGTACTTGTACTGGAAATGACCTGAAACAGGAGTCCACAGACTTTCAAAATTCCAGAAACTCCCTCAAAATTGTAGGTGCTAGAAGAGTGGCATGAACCAAGTTCCATACTGAGACCCACAAATATTAGGCATCACATTACAAAATTCATCCAACCAGGCAACCTGGCACCAGAGATTTGTGTATCTCTTCCTGCACTGTGGAGCCCTAGATTTTGAATGCAAGATTTGATAACCTCAGCTGTGGTCTTCTGGTATATTGGCATGTGTATACTGTGTTGATTGGTATATAACGACAAATGTTTTGAAGCAGTGTAATGTGTTTAAAATTTCAGTTGCTATAGAATAACATGGACTTGGATGTTTACCTTCTGAATGCTGCAGTGTCCAGTAAAAACAAACAGCTCAAAGCTTATTGTATAGATCCCATGATCTTGAATTTTAAATATTTCCTAACTAAATTAGAAGAAAACTAAGCTGCCTTACTAATGCAGGAATGGAATTTATTGTTTGAGGAGATTTTGGTGTTGTCTTTCAGAGATCTCACACAAGTTTCAACTAACTTCTGTGTTAATAACCTTTAACTTGCTAGCCACTGTCATTGTTTATGGAAGAATAAAAAATAACTGAACTGCAGCAAATAACAGTACGTGATAGACGTCAGAAGACAATTCTTAATATGTTATATCTGTCACATCACGATGCTTAGATGAGTTCCTTGATCACTGAAAAATCTAACAGGAATTCATTTTTCTTCAGGCGTAATAAACAGAGAAGCAGTCACTTGGTTCAGATGTTTCCTTCAGAATGAACGTTCATAATGTGTAGAAGTCCAAATGTAAGATGACAGTAGTAATTTCTTTCATGATTTGGTTCTTTGATGCTTCTGCATGACTTTGATTGAGCAATGTTTTAATTATATTTTAATCATTTTAATATTTGTGTATTTGTTGATTGTAATTCATGTATATGATCTCTTTTGCAAATGTCGAGTTGCTACTATCAACCCTGAAAGCATTCGTACATTGTGCTTCCTGACTACGCTACTTGAAATGCTTCATGTTTTCAGTCTTTGTGTAGTATCAGAATTGTTGCATACATGAATAGTAGTCCTCTAGTCCTTCCTGTGGGAATCCTTACCTCGTCTGCCATCTATATGCAACTGTTCACTTACTGTAGGACTTCCCCAGACAGGGCAAGTTATGGTGGATTGTAAAATACCAATAAAGGAAAAAAGGACAAGTTAGGCACATCAAATTATAGGCCAATCTCACTCTTAATTGGGTTTCCTAATATACTGGAGAACTTATACAAAAAGTAATGCACCATTAAATCTGAATTATGTTTTAGTTAATAACTGGTTTGATCCACGAAGTGCCACATACAGACTTACTGATAAATATTAAAGTGATTTGTCAGGAATTTTCTGTAATTACTTTGGCTTCCCACTTTATTAATTATGGCATATTGATGATCAAACTGCCTTATTGTTGGATAAATTGAAATTCTAGTAAATGGTTCATTTTCCACCTGGCAGACAGAGCACAGACTTAAACAAAATCTCCACATGCTGGAGAAAGTGTTTATTGTAACTGGGGTAAATTTCAACATTGAGTTCCTGAAGGCTGTATACATGGTCCACTCTGTTGACTGTTGTTGTTTAACCTCTGCCATTCATTATTGACCCAGTATCTTCACATGATCTGATGTTGATAGCAGTATTATAATCACTGAACCAAATTAAGTCACCTTGCAGAACCATCAGTTGTGAGCAAATGGTTTGTAGCCTACCATTCAACAGGATATAGTCTGAGGTACTGGAAATGTCATTAAATAAATCATAAGTAAGTTTCTGAGCTCCAAGTGTGTCACAGCACTGTTGCTGAAGGTCCACGTCTTCTTGGCTGAAGCTGTGCTGAGTGGTAAATTGTTACCCGTGTCTTAAGAATCTGCACTCGAAGAAAAGTGACCATGTTGGTAAAATAGGTATATATTGTAGGTAAGGATAACAGGAGTATGAGACTTTGTGAGTGGTGGTTGAACAGACAGATGTCAGGTGTCCAGTACAGAAAAGAAATTGTGCAGTGTGAGGATGTAATGGGTAAGTAGAAGTGGGATGTAGTAAGTGGAGCCACAGGAAGTTGTATGGAGTGACAATGATAGGATAGATCATGGAATTATTTGGCCCTGAAAATGGCCATAATGGTGTGCAAGGTCGATCCTTATGGGAAGGTTTCATCCATTCCTTGAGGGAGTGAATGAATTGTTTCCATGGCCTACTGAAGACAAGGTCATCCTCCCTGTTCTTGTTGTTGGAATGGAGCTCAGTTTCACTCACTTCTTGATCTGGCCCATGTAATGTATTTGGTGTGGTAGACTTTGGCACTGGATATGATGTTCTGATTTGAAGCTATTCTGAGCCACTACCAGCTTCTCAGGCTGTTTAAGGTGGATGTACTGGTGATGTTGTTTCACCTTGGCCTTATTAGACCACCTCAGTCTGCTTGTTGGAGATCTGGACAGGGCAGCAGGCCGACACGTCTCATAATGTTTTGGGACATCATCCCTCTAATGCTGTTGAAGGTTATGTGGTTGTGTAGAAGGAAAAGTGACCATCTCTGGTGCGTGGAGGCCAACAAATACCACTTTATCCACTCTCCATCATCATGGTCCTGACAAACTGCTGCTCGTACTGTCTTGGTCACGCAGCTCTAGCCCCTTGCATCAAGGTTCAGAGGATGACATGCATGTTGGAAGGGTGGTGGTGATCCACTTACTGGCTTGCTGGCCCAATCCCCTGTACCGAAGTCACATATTTTTGTGGTGCAGTTACCTTGGACTGCAGAGGCTCTGAAAAAGGAGGCAGCAGGCTCCTCTGAAATGTCAATAAGTATTTATCCAGTGACACTGTGTCATATGCCATGAGACTTGTATCCTCAAATAAATTCCTGACCTGTTGATTGCCTCTCCGCTTGTTTAAGTTAACTTATGCAACACAGTACTTAAATTAGAGAATTAATTTGTGGTTTCATTTCTTTCTAGGTTTTTCTTTGGTAAAAACAAAGTTATGGCACTTGGTCTTGGTAAGACAAAACAGACAGAAACACAGGATAAACTGCATAAATTGGCAAAACATCTAATTGGTCAATGTGGTTTACTCTTCACAAATAAAGAATCTGATGAGGTTCTTGAGTGAGTACTTATGCAGGATATGTATGAATCTGTTTTATTTAACAACAAAGATTATCATGTTGCAACAGGTTGTAATATTTAGCATTATATAACAGTCTTTTAATTTCTTCTTGAAGATGACGAACATAGCTATTTGAGATATTTGGTCCTTGCATAAAGATGTTGCACCTGCATATTATGGACATATGGGTTAGCAGACTGGGGATAAACTTTTTTTGAAACATAAGACTACAAAATAAATAATTGAGTCCAAACAATTTTTATGACAATTATTTGTTAAGAAATTTGTATCACATATGTGCATGTGCTTCAGTAGTGTAGGAAGATGTGATGCTGACCGTTTTCTAACCTGTCCGTATGCATCAGTGGCTGATTGCATGATTGCTGATCACATCTGATTGCCTTCCTCTATGCAGTTTAATTCTCCAAGATGATCTGAAGTACTGAACAGCAGTTGAAAAAGAGAAGGATTTGAATTTAGTTATTGCAGTGTCATAAGTGTGCACAGTGTATTTCATGAGGGTGTGCATTCCAGGGAATATTTTCATTTAAAAAATGTGGTGTTTGGCTTTAAAAAAGTCAGATACTTATTGAATAATGAACTAATTAAGTAAGTAACTAACTAACTAACTACCTACCAAACTAACTAAGTCCATGGAACATAGTCCTTCTTGAGAAGCTGACAGGTTTTCAGCTGGTCGAGAAATTTTCCGCATTTTATGGAACCTAAAAGTAGTTATTACTTTCACAAGGGCTCACCACCTGCCTCTGCCCTGATGCACATCAATTCAGTCCATGCCGTTTATCCCACTTCTTGAAGGTCCATTTTAATATCCACCCTTCTGTGTTCAGGTCTCTCAATCAGTCTGTTTTGCTCTGGTTTCCCCACCAAAACCCTGTATGCAGTTTTCTCTGCATATATGGAATACACACTCATAAAGGACAGTATTTTTATTCAATATACAAACTGAAGAAACTAACACTTACGTGAACTTTTACTTCATTCACAAGTAAATCCTACTTTAAATAATGAAACATTAAATACCAAATTATGAGACATTACAGTGTGTCTGGACACACCTGGTGCACACTCCCGTATGTGATATATTCCCCTTATGTAAAATGTCTGGGATATAAGTGTATTTTTATGTATCTCCTATTATTTTAGGTGTATTTTTATTTCAGCTGTGGACCAAATAATATTTGGGAAGAAACGCAGCTCCAATTTAACAGTGGAGAAGTAAGATCATCTTGTGGAATTTCATGAACACATTTATTGCGCAGTGGGGGGCATATTGTGCAGTATTTGTGTAAAGTGATCACAGAAATCACTCTTAGTGGCCTTCAGTACAGAAAAATATTCTGTGACTAATATTGAAGAGCATCTGGAAATAAAACACCTCATTATTGTGCCTTTGTTTCAAAGTCTCCTCATTATTGTGCCTTTGTTTCAAAGTCTGTTAAAAATCTGCCACTTAATAATCTGAATGACTTAGAATTTAGTAGTCTGGGCATGAGCTAGATTTATCTTTGCTTTTATTCACCATTGTATGAAACACAGCATTTCATTCTTGTTTTGCACAAACTATCACTTGTTTAATGAATATTCATATTACAGTTCTATAAGATTCTGATTGTGGTATTTTACATTTAAGGTAATAAACTTCATGGACTTCTTCGACCATCTAATATATTAATTTTATTACTTTTCATATATTAGACATTGGAAACAAACCAGGAATTAATGGTTTTAAATACAAATGATGTTTGTCACCTGAATGATTTCAGGCTTTTGCCATGGTGTAAATGAGAGCTTTGTTCTTCTGGGATGTTACACAGTGTTGATTGGTAGTTAGTTACTGACGTTTTAGAGAATATGTCAGTTACAACTTTAAAGGTCAAGCAGTCCAAGAAATTGTTGGACTGTGTGAGCAGCTGTTCTAGTTTTTGCTTATTCAGGGCCCACTCATATTAGCTCAATGTATTGTAGTTAATATTAGATTTTTATTCACCATATTAAAGAAGGTACTGGAAATATTTTCCTTCAGCTCACAGACACTTGTTATGTCTAATAAGTATGTTGCTCATTGGACACTAAAATTAGGCTGGTAAAATTGAAGACCTTACATCATGAGTGCCTTCTTTTTAGCTCGTCTGCAGTGCAGGGATTAATACTATACACCTTATCCTGTAACTCACCCCATAGGTGGAAATTACGCAGGTACCAATCTGGTGTATGAGGAGGCAACAATGACCTGCCTACTATTCTGTCACCAAGAAAACTCACTGAACACCATACAGAGTTGTGAGCTGCTTTACTGTTCTGTTGAAATATAGGCATAAGTTCTCTCATAATTGGACAGATATTGCAATAATGGCTGAAGATAATGCATATAAGAACTGCAGTGTGGGAATAAACTGATCCGTGAGCTGGATTTTATAAGTAAGCTGATGGGAACTGACCAGTAACAGTTGTCAGATAAAATAATGTCCCTCTATCAACAAAGTGAGCCGATGGAAAGTGACTAGCAACAGTTGTCAGATAAAATAATGTGCAGCAAAAAATGTAATGTGTTTGTATTGTTTATTTTTTTAGGTGGTTTAAAAACTACAGTGAAAGTGACTTTGCCAGGTCTGGAAATCTTGCCACAGAAACAGTGACATTGCCACCTGGTCCCCTTCCACAGTTCCCCCATTCTATAGAACCACATCTCCGTCAGCTTGGAATGCCTACAAGTCTGCAGAGGGGTGTGGTCACACTGCTGTCAGAGTTCACAGTCTGCAAAGCAAATCAGGCACTTAAACCAGAGCAGGCCAGGATATTGGTAAGATACAAATATAGGACAGTTAGTATTCCCTTCTAAGACTAACATACTAGGAAATCATGTGAAATTGTCTTGGTAAAGTCAAGATACTGCTTATTTTAACTCTGATCATGTAGGAATAGGGATTTTAATCAATTAATACTACAGGTTTGACAGCCATGATTTATTTTAGGAGGAACAGCTTATTAGGTAGACAAGGCTGGTCACATTTTACCTTGGGAATAACACAGTATTGAAATATTCAATGTTTAGGCAACTGGACTGCACAGTAATGTGATACATGGCTGATAAAAGTTTAAATGTGTATCAAAACTTTAAAATGTCTCTGTGCACCCCATGAAGACATAAAGAGTGGAGGTATAGTTCCACTCATTCTTAACCTCAGCTCTAGAAGGAGGTATGTAGTCAGCTACACACCCCAGCCACTCCACTTCCTGTACACATTGAACAGGAAACTAGGTGGGCTGAGAAGTGGTAAGGATACTTTGGAGAAGAAAAGTCCCTTCAATCTGGCAGGGATTGAACCACAGCACCAAGTACCAACTGAACTTATGTATGCTTTCTGTATCTGCAGCATCAATGTGTATGGAGTGTTTTCCACTTTGAACTAATTCATGTATGTGTCCTTGGAAGTGCAAGACGTTAGAATGTAGAACTAATAAACAGCTTGAGCTGCTGCAAAAACCTCTTCTGTTCATGGGGTAATTAACTGTTATAGTTTATTCTTGACTCAATGCATAATTCACACGTTCTTTTCTTCCCTTTGTGTTAAGTTTGGCTGTATGTTGTACACAGAGATTTACAAAAATGGTCTGCTTTTGAAAATTACATTGTCTGCTTGACAGTCTGGAGAAGTAAAAAATTTGTAGGGGACTATTCAGAATTAATTGGTACCAGCTGAATATTTATGTCACACAGGGCAATGGAATGCTACAGTGTCTTGCCAAGGTTATGTCACAGGTCACATTACATGTATCAGCAGCACAGAACATGTTACCAGTGTCCACCAAATACAGTGTCTTTTGCTGGTTAGCCAGTCTTGTCCCTTTCAGACTGCAATATGAACGTGTTCCTTGGATTGTTTATCATTTGAGTGATAAGTCGCTGTGCACTCACACAGTACGCACCGAGAATGATTTTAAGTGTACACAGCACAGCACACACTATAATACACAATGACAACAGTGAAATGGCATCAGTGTTGAAGATAGTGCATGTGTGGGAGCCATTGGCAGGGAATTTAGTTGTGTCGTCAATGCGGCTGACACATTGTTTGTTGTACAGTGACTTCTCACCCACCCTGTACAAATGGAGTGTGTGAAATGTACAGGACAGGAGTTGACAAGTTTTCCAAAAATCTAGGAGCCACTTCAAAATTTTAGGTGTAAGAAGGGTGATATGAAGCAAGTTCCATACTGATGTCCCACAATTCTGGAGTGACTTGTGAAACAGTCTTTTACCTGGTGCTTTCTGCTTGGTGCGTGTGAACTGATGCACATATTATATGTAAAGAAAAATAACTTCATTGTATTGAAAATATGAGGTGCTACTGCACATAATTTAGTCAACCTGTAACACAGGATCTGGTTTTCTCTTTCACAGTGAGGAATGGTTTTTTATAAGCACAGAGTCCAGTAAAATTTATTGTTGTACTGTATACTGCTCTGTAACTGTTACAGAAGTTACTTGGTCACCAAATGGCAGAGTTCAAAATCAAGATGAAATGCATGTGGTCAAAGAACGGGAAGTTTAGGAAGTTTGGAAGCAAATTGAAAAGGAAAGCACTAAAATCTCAGATATCGCAGGAAGAGGTAGGTGATGTGGACATGAAAGAGGTAAATGATAATGCAGATGTTGGCATTGAAGTTGGAGATGATAATGTGGATGCTAGCATTGAAGTTGCAGATGAAAACGAAGATGCTGGCAGTGAAGTAGATGTTGAAAGTGAAAGGAAGTGAGGAATGTTACTCGAACACTTTAATCCGGAATGTAAATAATTATGCTGAATAGAAGAGTACAAAAGGTGCATAGTATTCAGCATGATATTGTAGCTTTTCCTGTCCTATTTGTCATTTTAATTACAGGTCACTTCTTTTCCATTTATGTTCTGTAAATAAATTACTGCAACAAAATAAACTAGAAAATTATAAACCCTTGAATTGTTTTTGTATTGTAATCAGTTGTGGAAGGAGCTTGTTGGGAAGTATGTGGTTGATCAAGCATTAGTTGAGAAAGCTGAAGAAAAAGGAACACAGTTTAAAGGGCATTATTATGACACAGATCTGAGAAGTTAGTAATGTTCACGTCAAAGTAATTGACCACAGTAAAACAAATGTTACCTGTTTTAGCATAAAAAAATGTTGAAAACACTTATCTTCCAATTCCCACGCTATACAGACACAGTTTCATCTTCCATACTACAAGGGAACTGATGGTGCCAACTTCTCATCAAACATACGAGGGTGTATCAAAAAGTTCCCAGACTGGACCTATAGACTACATTGTATGTACCTGATTTAAGTTTGGGCAGCATCCCCTTCAATATAGTCTCCTTGTGCAGCAACACACCGATCCCAGCGCTGTTGCCACTGCTGGAACGCGTGCTGGAAGTCCTGTTCTCGAAGCTTACCAAGCACATTCTGTTATTCCCGCTGGATGTCCTCCAACCTGTCAAATCGGCGACCCTTTAGCAGCAGCTTGATCTTCGGGAACAGGAAGAAGTCGCAAGGGGCCAAATCTGGAGAGTAAGGCGGATGCGGAAATGTGGTAATGTTGTTGTGGGCAAGAAACTCACGTGTTGCGAGAGCTCGGTGAGAGGGTGCGTTGTCATGGAGCAGCCAATTGCCCGTGCGCCACAATTCAGGTCTTTTTCGCCGAATGCCCTCGCTCAGACGGCGAAGAACACTGCAGTAGAACTGGGCGATCACGGTCTGGCCTTGGGGGACAAATTCATGGTGCACAATCCCTCTAATGTCGAAAAACACGATGAGCATGCTTTTGATCGCGCTGCGGCTCTGCCTCGCC
>JGI24697J35500_11274865_pt1 | contig 10961 bp, 13 predicted proteins | sample TergutMp193P1_FD_35500 | JGI IMG/M metagenome (IMG submission 35500) | reverse complement strand
ATTTGTACTTGTCATTTCTTTTATACGGACGGCGTTCAATTCATACCAGAGGAAAAACAAAACGCAGACAAACCCTTTTCAATATATCGAAAAGCCTACCTATCATAAAACAATAAGGGACGCGCTGACCGAGGACGAAATGGTAAAACTTTTTATGCCGGGCGTGTTGACCGATACAATGGAATTGGCAGTATGCGCCGCGATTTTTCTTTCAGGCTTGCGCCGGTCGGAAGTGGCGGCGCTGCGCCCGGAGGATTTGGATTGGAATACTCCCAAAATAATGGTATGCAGGAGCTGGCAATTATTTAATTCCAAAGATAAGGTGATGGGACCCACAAAAGGGAAAAAGCCTAGAAAAGCTCCATTTGATCCAGTCTTGCAGGAAGCCGTTAAAAAACTGTGGGCGGAAAACGGAGAACATGAATTTGTTTTTTCGTATATGCAAAATAATACCGTTAAAGTTATCGGCTCATCATGGATCAAGCTGCGGTTTCCCAAATGGCTGAAACGCGCCGGAATTGAATTGGGCGGCCGCAATATCGTTCCGCACAGCTCCCGGCATTCCCTGGCTTCATTACTGGAAGCGAGGGGCGTATCACTGCGGTATATTCAAGATTTATTAGGGCACTCAGATTTGAAAACTACAAAAATTTATCTTCACAGCCCGGAGAAAACAATCAGGGATATCGGAAAGAAAATATCTGAGGCAATGGCACAGCCGGCGCCGGAACAGAAACCGGAAGAAAACAAGGTTATAAAATTTAAGGTGTCATAAGATTATTTATTTTTTCGAGAAATGCCCTTCCAGCGGATCCTAAATAGCCGTATGCTTGACCGTCAACAGCATACGGCATTTTATTTTTTGCGCATATTACCTCTTCTTCATGATATTTTCCCATTTCATCATAATAACTGTAATGGTATGGCTCATATCTTATATAAGAAACCGAAGTGGGATTTTTGTGCGGCTTTCCATTTTTATAATATTTCCGCATATAGATTGTCAAATATTCTGACCCATCGTCTTTATTTTCATACTCCTTCCAATATTCTGTATCTTCAAATAACGGCTCAATAAATTTATCGATGTCTTTAATGGTTTTTATATCATCACTTACTGGCTGCGGTTTTCTTTCATCATAGGGAATATATGTTTTCGCTTTTTCTAATAATTTTGAATTTTCAGATAACTTTTTTAATTCTTCAATTTTATCGGACGGTTCAACGATTGATGTATCATCTCCATTTAACAGAGAAGCAACGTGCCGACAAAACAATCTGGCTTCTCTGTATGCAGGACATGAGCAAGATGCGTGTAGACTCTCCCCCTCTCCCTCAAATCTTACCTTGTATATCTTTTTTTTATTACTGCTTTCTACCCGGTATAATAAAAATCCCATGAGTTGATTTTTTAGTATAACCCATGTCCCGGTAAAAAACTATTATTGAGGCGTAAAATCTTCAGCTAAACCGTCATAGAGGTCTGGATGCCGTTTCTGAACGTACTCAAGAAGGGCATACCTGACAATTGTGGGGAAGTCCCTAAAATCGCGTTTTGAGACTTCTTTCAGAATTTCGTCCGCTTTTGCGGATACACGGAAACCTTTCGAGACAACTTGTTTATCAGCCATACAGCCACAGATTAGCGGTATTATAATTATTTCCAGTCCGTTCACGATTTTGGGATGGTCTCAGGCAGTCTCTACCGCGGACGATTATTATTTGCGTTGCTGACCGGCAACGGTTTTTTTCATATTTTCTCCGGCCCGGTACGTGTCAACGGCGTACCGGGTTCTTTTTTTTGGTTGCGTAAATTTTATGCTGGTATTTTCTGCTTGAGGCTTATGCTGTATCCGAGATTATACAAAACCTTCACTACCGTAAAAAAAGACGGGTTTCCTTCGGGGGAAAGGGATTTATACAGGCTGGTCCTGTCAAGGTTAAGTTCTCTGGCGATTTGGGTCATGCCCTTTGAACGGGCTATTTCCCCAATAGCCTTGAGTAGATAATCAAGATCGTTTTCCTGTACGGCAAGCTCGATGACCGCCTCAAGCGTGCCGGCAACATCTTCTTTGGTTTCAATCTGGTCCGTAAGGTTCCATTCGCTGAAAGTTACTTTTTCATCGCTCATATTATTCCTCCTCATAATGCCGCGCTATTTTCTTGGCATTGGCAATATCCGCCTGCTGTGTTCTTTTATCCCCGCCGCAGAGCAGGATTATAATTTCTTTCCCTGTGTCTTTATAGTAGACCCGATAGCCGGGACCGTAGTCAATTTTCATTTCCGAGATACCCTCTCCGGCAGGTTCAACATCGCCGGGGTTGCCCTGCTTAAGCCGCTCGATCCGGGCGTTGATACGGTATCTGGCTCGTTCGTCCCGCAGGTTTTTGATCCACTTTGAATAGACGCTCGATTCGCATATTCTCTTCATATCTTAATTGTTGTTTATAGACAACGGTTTGTCAAGAGGTTTTTTACTTTTTTTGAAAAAGTTTTGGGGCTCAAATTAGCCCTGATCGGTACTTTATCGGTACTTTATTCCCGAAACAACTTGACATTTCCGAAAGTACCATAAAGAATCAAAATGAAATAATTCCTTATAACACAAGGAATTATTCCGTAACTACTGATATTATATAGAGTTAGGAAAAATCATAGCAAGTGGCTGTTAACCACTGGGTCCGTGGTTCGAATCCGCGCGGGGGAGATATTAGTTTTTTAAGCGCCCAGAACTAACTCCTTACTACATAAGGAATTAGGACGCAGGGCAGAAACTGGTTAGTTAGTGTAAATCGCAAGTTTAGGGCTGTTGCCGCTTGTGTTACTAGAATGTGTTACTAAAACGCACAAGAAAGTAACTACAGGGGGATAACTATGCCCAGACCTAAAAGCGAGGAAGGCTTTCGTCTCTTTAAAAGAAGACTTGGGGAACGGGAGCTTTTTTATGTCCGCATTCTTGATGTGGACGGAACTATTATCACCACCCGATCTACGGGTGCGTCCGATGAACGTAAGGCTGTAAAAAAGGCCATTGAAATCCTTAAGGATATTCCTAAGTCGCCGTTAAAAACTGATCCGCCTTTTGTAGACTTCTTAGTCTCGTTCTGGCAGAGGAACAGCGATTTTGTCCAACTGCGCGAATTGAACGGTCATCGGCTTACAAACACGTATATTAACAAAACTAAATTCTACATAGAAAAACTGGTAAGTCCTTACGAGCCGTTTAAGAAAATCAGGCTTACACAAGTCTCACCCCGAATACTTGATAAGTAGAAGCTTGCGGTCAATCAGACAAATGAAAGCAGAAAAGGCATTAACCATGCTATAAACGGCATGAGAGTACCTCTCAGATGGGTTTTTTCAAAAGGTTATATATCATCTGACCCTACGCTGTCTTTTAAGTACATAAACTATAAGCCCAAGGAAAAAGGGGCTTTAAGTTTATTGGAAATGGGAAAAATTGAAGCTCTTGATTGGCCGGATATTAGACAGAAAGCCGCATAATGGTGACATTTTTAGGACACTGTTGGAAGTGAGGAGGGTATACTGGTTATGACGGATGTCCAAATACTTCTAGCATTAAATCTTAAGAAATACCGTAAAATACTGGGTTTTTCGCAGGCGGCATTGGCAGAAAAGGTCAATTGCTCGACTACCTTTATCGGCAATATCGAGATTAGCAAGCGGTTTCCCTCAGCCCAATACCTTAACCGCATTGTCAAGGTTCTGGGCGTAAAGCCTGCCGATTTATTTGCCGAAGAAGGCGATTCAGAAGCAGTTTCCAAGCTTACAAATCATAAAAAACATAAAGCTCAACTGGAAAGGGATATAATAAAGGCCATTTCCAAGGCATTTGACGAAAGCAATCTGTAAAAGCCTTGCCACGCTTCTATTTTCGGGGGAAATGGGGTATAATCTATGGTTAGAGAGGATGCCATGCTGGAAACCGAATGGGAATTTTACGAAAACAACCGGGACGAACTGGTAGAAAAATACTGCGGTAAATATATCGTTATATCAGGGAACAAGGTTATTTCGGCTTATGACGATGAAAACGAAGCGTATTTCGAGACAGTAAAAACTATTCCTCTAGGCTCTTTTATGATCCACCATGTAATGGAGGAGGAGGAAGTCTTTCAGCTTTCTCCATTTATCGGTGTCTGAAATTCAACATTTCGCCTTCAAAAGCGAATACCCCAATCTTTCGTTAAGACTCGTTACTGAAGTTGAAATATACGATGTGTCACAATCTCCGCAAAAGATGAAGGCAAGAGCATTGTGGGATACCGGCGCGATGTTATCTGCTATAACGCCGGAGATAGCACAAGGTTTGGGTTTAGTTCCCTTTAACAGGGTAAAAGTAAACGGCATAAATAATACCAGCATGGCTGATATGGTCAAAGTTTCAATAAAACTGCCAAATCTTGTCGAAGTTAAAAATTACAATGTAACAGTCTGCAATTTGGTTAAAGACGTTGATCTGCTTATTGGAATGGACATTATACAGCTTGGCGATTTTTCAATAAGTAATGGAGCAGGGAAAACGCTTTTTACTTTTGTAATGCCTCCCTTTGAAGACAAAATAGACCTCTACGAGAGAAGCGTTAAGGAGGGGTGATCTATGGGGCATGTTCGCACGGGCTTTTTACCAAGAACACCACAATGGAACGCCATCGTACGGCAAATATCGCTGTTCGGAGGTGACGCAAGTGTTGTTCCCATAATTGCTCATGAAACCTTGTCAGCTATCAAGAAAATTTATGAGGTAATGCCATTTGACGAGTCCGTAATAAAAGCTATTGCATACTTGACGAATCTTGCTTTCTCTGCTAAGCAGATAGATCAGATTGCTTATCTTAACTCCAAAGGTTATATTGTTGACAAAAACCTTTCAACATTTTCTCTTGTTACAAGCGCACAACGGTTAATAACAACCGAAAATGGTTCTCTCGAAATCAACAAGATTGCAAAAGATGCCGTAATGCAAGCGGTGATTACTTATCAAGAAAAACATCAAAGTAATCAGGTTGACTTATTCGGTAACGAAACACAAAATCCATTACGCTCAATCGGTAATGGAGCGGCTTTTTGTGAATTAGCCCGTTCGTTTTTTGCCGCCTTTACTGACAGGCAGATAAAATATTATGTTGAACGTGTAGCCGCAAGTACGATCAACAATTATAGTGAATTAGCAAGATTCACGTCTGCTTTGTCAGAACAGTCTAACGCTATTGCTGATCATGCATTTGATACATCAAAGATTATGCAGTCTTTTGCGGCCGGGTGGTTTAATAAATACGCTGATACTTCTTTACCTTCTGACAAAGAAGTATCAGACTTTTTGCGTACTTCATTTGGGAAAATGCGTGAGGAGTTCAGAAGGGAGGCTGACGGTAAATGACCAATGCCTCTCCCAAACTCGTAAAGGTATTCTGTGGTGAGTTATGTCGTTCAATCGAGTGTACCTCTACTGAGTTGAATCTACTCAACAGGGATATAAATGGGCTTGAAGCGAATATCAAAATCGGATATGCCAAGTTTGTTAAAGAACCTGAAAATCTACCACCGAGGATACTTGATCTTTTGCAGATAGCGGCGCATGTTTTCTGTGCAGACCGTTTGATTTATCGTGGCGGTAGAGATAGTATCAGTAATAAGGCGTGGGGGCGGAGCTTTGAGTTCCATATTCCGGTTTTAGATTATGATTTTTGGAACAATCAGACATTGCAGAAAGCCCTATCTGATGCTCTTGTTTTTATGACAGGAGATAGAAAATATAACTTTGTCTTTGAAAAATCCAAATTAGGTCATTTGCCTAAATCAGAATTAAAGCAACTGTCTCTTTTTGGAGATGAGGTTGAGCAAATTGAAGGAACAGATGGAGATGATGTGTTGTTATTTTCTGGTGGTTTGGATTCTCTTGCCGGAGCTATTGAACGGCTAAACACTCTACCTGACAATAAGCTAATTGTTGTCAGCCATAAAGCGAATAACACTGTCACTCATACCCAAAAGCAACTTGTTGAACATTTGAAACGATGTTATGAAAATCGTGTGTTTTCTTATGGATTCGAGTGTCATAATAAAAAGACGCAGGTTAAAAAAAACAATGCTAAGGAAGAGACCCAGCGTACGAGAATGTTCCTTTATTCGTCTATTGCATTTGCTATTTGCAATTGTGCTGACAAACATAGCTTTTATGTCTATGAGAACGGTATTACAAGCATCAACCTACCGACACAAACTGATGTCGTAAATGCTCGTGCAAGTCGGACAACTCACCCTAAAACATTGGGTCTTATGAAAAAAGTGTTCCGATTTTTTGATGACGGATTTGATATAATTGCTCCCTACTATAATAAAACCAAGGAGGATGTGTTCAAAATATTTACTACTTATGACGAAAAGGAACTGTTGAGAAGCTCCGTATCCTGTAGTTCAACGAGAAAAAAACCTGGTACATTCAGTCATTGTGGGTGTTGTTCACAGTGTATTGACAGATATTTTGCAGCTTACGCTTCTGGGCTTGAAGAGTATGATGTTGAGTATATGGATGACTTTATAACTAAAATACCTGATGAAAAAACAAGGCAACAGCTTTGGCAAATGTTGCGTATGGCAAGTGCTGAAAAATTGCAAACATCGGAGGAACTTTTTAAAAATTTTCCGGATGAAATAGTAGATATTCTTGAATACTGGCACTTCGATAACCCAGAAGACAGCTTAGCTGAGATATTTTCTCTATTTTCTCGTTATGGTGATTCAGTTATGCGTGCTGCTAAAGCTATGCAATTCAAACATGAAGATCTTAGTATTCCCATAGCTGACGATTCACTGTTATCAATGTTATCATCACGTGAATATCTTAAAACGCCAACACAAATCCGTGTCGAAGAGATTGACAAGGTGCTTAGAACAAGTATACCGCAAGTCTTTCATGCTTCAATGCCAAAAGATGAAAATGACTTTAATAATAAGGTTAAAGCACTTCTTACGGCGGCTGGCAATAGTTTTACCCGCGAATATCCCGTATTAAAATTTGGTATTTCATCATATCGTGCCGACCTCTCCGAAGATGAGCTTATCATCGAATCAAAGTATCTGCGTGGCAAGACTCCACCGAGTGTTGCCACAGAATCAATAGCGGCGGATATTACCAAGATCCCAAATAAGCTTTCGGTGTTGTTCATAGTGTATGACCCTGAGCGGAAAATACCTGATGATGATGAGTTTATAAATTCATATGAGCAAAAAAGGCAACTTTGTTTTGTGCGTATCTATCGATGAGTGAATCAATATTGTCAACAAGCCTATTGTAAAACCATTTTTAAAATTGGTGTTATCCAAGCCACTAAGAGAGAGAAAAAACAAGGGAGTATTATGACGAAAAATACTGAAATCAAGTTGTCAGTTATGAGTGATGAACGTATAGCTGAATTGTTAAATTTTAAGACTAAAGAATTCACCGATTTTCCTGTTTAGACCTCGGAACAATTTAAGGAATTTAAACCCAAGTATCCAGATTAACGGCTTTATGAGTCTATAAAGAAGATAATTCAAATGCGCCTTGATGCCGATATTCTCGAATGGTTGAAGCAGGCTGGTCTTGACTATCAGACTAGAGCCAATGCCTATTCTGAGACAAGCTGAAGAACTTTGGCTTTCGAGCCAATGTGAATCACAAAAGTAAAAAAGCAGGGGGGTATATTACTATGTTCACAAGAATGAAAAAATGTGGTATTATTAGCTTTAGAGGAATGTATGACCAAAGCAAAAACCTGTTGTTTTACACTAACTATAAGAGGGATATATGCCATATAAAGCTGGTGACAGGGTAGATTTAACTAATGATTTTTCTTTCTATGATGGAAACAATAAATTAATAAAATATTTTTATAAATTTATAATTTATCATCGTAACAAATCGTCCAAAAAAAGCCAATGGCTCATTACTTGCAATGAAGAATTGGAACATTTTATCAAATGTGTAGAAAATAACTGGATAAGGAATTTTTATGGATGGGCAATAGAAATAATGAATGGAAATCATACAGTAATTGGCGTTTCCAAAGATAACCGTGATTTATATATTATAAAATTTGTAGATGGGAACAAAAATAATAACTGGCATGGATACCCTGCAGATTATATGTTTAATACGCAAGACAAGCCCCCAACTGAAATCTTGCAAAATTGGGTTATACTAGGTTGTATAACTAAATCAAAAATGGCGAAAGTAATGAGGGGACAAAATATATGAATCCGATGAAAATTACAATATATGGCAATTATTTTGACTGCCAAATTTATCGTGGAAGATTATATCTTTGGACATTTGACGGTGAATTACTAGTGTATAACTGGAATAGTATTGTTAATACATTTATCAATCAGGAAATTGACAGAATAGCAATGACGTTTTGTTTTTTAGACGGGAATTATTTGTATAAATCTTCGTTAGTAGAATTATTCCATGATGAAGAATTTAGGAAACTATTATTAAACAAATTCGCTAGAATTCAAAAAACTAAATATCAAATAACGGGAGAAGAATTAAAGAATCACATTATTAGCAAACAGGATATTCCAAGTAAGATTTTGCCAACTGATACTGAAATATACGGAAACACATTATATTTTGCCACCGATAAAGGATTTTATTCATGTGATGTTCATATGCGTTCCGATTATAAGTCAGCGATCAATAAAAATGTTAATACAATATGGGATTGTAATCTTTTATCAATTAAAGCAAATAAATATCCACAAATTGCTCTATCTGCTGGAAGTGAAGGGCTTTATGAATATAATTTCATTGCAGATAACAAGCCGTGTAATTTAAAAAAAATAGATACTTTCTCTGACATTTACCAAATATCAACAAAACATTCTATGACTGCGAATTATACTTACCAAAGTATATATAATACTTCCAATGTTTCTAATTCATACTTAGCAGAATTTCAATTTATAAAAAGAGAAAAATGGAGCAGGGACTTTAAAGAAATCATTTTCGATAACAATCTTTTTAAGTGTAATGGAAACAGAAAATATCTAAGTTGGGGCATTGCAGACAAAATTTATAGAGCAAAAGAACACGGTTTTGAGATAATCAAATACTTCCCCAGTGCCAAACACAAAAAGGGACAAGAAACATTTGAGAGAATAGATGATGTTAATATTGATGCTTGGAAAGGTGAAGTTGTAAACGGAGGCACTGCATATTTTGGGAATATTGTTGAATGCAAAAATGCCCTTGTCATTATAATGAGTGATAAAAAAATTATAACTATTCCTGGTCCTATTACACGATGGCGAGTATTTCCGAGATCATTAAATTATGAGAATCATCTCCATGTAATACTTGATAATAAAATTGTAATATATTCTTTTAATCAAGATTATTTTATTGACCAGAATAATAAAGCAATTGGGATAAAATATTCTGAAGAAAAACATAATAGGGGAAAACGAACGAGCTATTTCAATGATTTTTCTTTTAAAAAATATGCTGAAGATAATGTTTTTAGTGAACAGGTTTCGTTCTAATGGAAATTTGTCATTTACGTAAAATTTTGAATAGGCTCAGGGATCTCCTACCAGATGATCCTGTGTTATAAGATTTTCTATGTTTAATATAATCAAAATGTACTTTCAAAACAGATTGAATTATTAGAACTGCCCGACTATGTTTTGATTATCTATCCTAATTATGCAAAAAATCTCCCCTGCCTGTCTATCGGCGGATAAAATACCCCAACAATGCTAAATGGATTTACCGCAAGATGGTGATCGCTCTTTCTGGTTCCAAGAAAGAAAAATATATCCTTCGTTATAAAATCGTCCCAATATTTCTCGCGGACTTTTTTCAAAGCTTCTCCTTCGTCCCCATTGGCATTCCGCAGGCAATTCAAATACAGGGTTCCTGCTTCCCAATCTTCAATCATCAAATTTGATACTTTACCTTGATCATCTTCAAACTTGTATTTGAAAACATAGGGCAATTTTTGAACAACCTTGAATTCTTCTATCACTTCATCGGGTGTTTGAAATAATGAAAGTTGTTTTGCTTTCTCTTGTATACGTTCAAGCTTATCTTTCGACCAATCCCTTTCTGTTTGTTCAGAGTAAAAATCTAAAATTTTCGTAGGCTTGAAAATAGCAAGAGAACGGAAAGGCGGTTCTTTTGCCAGCTTAATAAGTTCTGTCAGATTTGTGTAAAATTTCTCCGATTTTAACAATATTCGTTTCCGTTCTTCCCAATTGACTTTTGCAGTTTCTTGTTCTAAAACCTTGATTGTATCAATATTTAATACTTTGTGGCTTTCAAACCTGAAGTCTGAAGTATTCCGCTCAATATCAGCCTCTATCCATTGATATTTCTTAAATCTCTGCTCATTATCCAGCTTGCGAAAAGGAAGCGGATATAGCCGTATCCATGAACCGTCTTCACATATCCCGGCTGTACAAACCAATTCGTCATATTTTTCCGAGAGAGTGGGATATGTTTTTACCGTGATGTATATCCGTTTCCGTTCCATTATAAATCTGTAGTTTCCACATTATAGGTTTTCTTGAGATAATCTCGAATTACGTGCCGATGGCAATGAGACGGCTCACGCTCAAAACAGGTCAGGGCTATGCGGACTTTTGTTGCTAAAAGCTGAAATAATTGTTCAAGGTGATCTTTCTGGTTAGGAAGGGATGATTCATAATCAATAAAAAGATTTTGGTAATCTTCATCGGAACTAAGGTTATTCCTTTTTTCCGATTTTATGCCTAACTCCGGCAGATGAACATATTCAATCCCGATATTATCAAGGTATTTTTGTAAATTATTCTTGGAGAAGCCGAATTTCCGGCTTAGAGGATTATTCCTCACATCACATAAAACACGGACATTATTCTTTATTAAAATATTCAGGTATTGTTCTATCGTTATCCCTTCATACCCAATAGT
>JGI24697J35500_11274867_pt1 | contig 10983 bp, 6 predicted proteins | sample TergutMp193P1_FD_35500 | JGI IMG/M metagenome (IMG submission 35500) | reverse complement strand
TTTTTCCCCCCCCCCCCCATGATTAATGCAGATGATATGAGACTTTGCTATAGGACATATGAACATGATAAACTTTAGTGTTTCCAGTAATCATAATACAATGTATTCACCAAGCCAGTATTTTTTAACCTTGTGTTTTTAAACCGCACTCCTTCTAAACATCCATGTAATTTTCAAACATCATCATTTAGTAACATTTATGGTAGCGTAATTTTTTTCTAACATAGCTTGGAAGAGTACACATAAGTGTTCTAATTTCCACAGTTTTCCACCAAAGGGGACAATAAATATTCAGTTTTCATTTACTCGTGACAATGCAATAGAACATACAAGCTAATATTCCTTATAGTTTAATATTCCTAAATCAGCTGAAATACATTTTAGTGACCCGCTGATATCTTTTCATGTTGTACCAAAACTCTACACTTAATCACGTTGAAATATTGCATAACTGAAGCAGTCTGGCATTTTAGACCAGTCACTTTTCTGCCAGCGGGGTGCGCTCTGAGCTAGTACACCAGCTGGTGGGTGCTCGTGCTAGAGGAGCCCGGGCTGTATTGTTGTGGACTTATCCTGAACACACACAAGCACTAATGCAAGCTGTTGGCCAGGAAATCGCTCACGGATCGCTACATAGGGAAGATGTGTTCTGGTTGGTGGCCAGTCCAGATGGACAAGCACCACAAATTCTTCGAAAGTATGGAAATGTTCTTGGTGGGGCACTTGTTTTCAGGTAATGTATATTTCGGTTTATTGTGTTATTGTAATTATCTAACCTAGGGATGTGGAAACTGAAGCTTTCAGGTTGAATCAAACCCTCAAGAGCTTCTACTGGCCCCCAAAATATAGTTAAGAGTGTTTATCTGTAATGTGAACATTAATTTGTTTCAACTTTTTGAAACAGAACCTCAAGACATTTACCCCAGTAATAGCTTTGTTTTTTTAACCCATGCTGCAGTGCAGCTCATAAGTACACTGATATAATTTGTAAGCTTGGTAGGGTATTCTGTCATAGATTCCAGGATGTCAGAAAAGCGAAATCTGCTATTGACATGTTGAACTGTCCTTCTCCTTCAAAGTTGAAAAGGCGCCAGATAGCCTAACTTTTAGCTAGGAATGAGTTGCACTGTGGCACAAATCTAAAACAGAAGTTAGTTTCTACCAAACTGGTCGAATATTTTTGGGTTGTGAATTTGGTTAAAATACAATAAATTGAAGGACTCTTACAGGAAGACATTCTTGTTATTTACATGCACACACTGTTATTAAAAACCCTTCTCTTTATTCAAGAGAAATTCAAAAATAGTGTGTGGGTGACAAGTGAACACCTGAGTGCAATGTGGTGTGTTGCATTTTCCATGTATGTTCCAGAAGCTGGGGAGTACTAATGTTCTTTATTTATATTTAGATGGTTGCATTCTCAGGGTTCATTGAAAAGAAAAGGTGTTTCACTCCAACAGCCATTCAACAGGCAGTAATTGACAAGCAGAAAAGTTACTTTCATGTGGACATTGATAATTCACTTGGCCTGTGGTACGGTGCACAAATACTGATACATTTGTCAACTACCCCAGTTGTGGGAACACACTTTTATGTGTGTGTGTGTGTGTGTGTGCGTGCGCGCGCGCACGCTCACTCGCTCGCTCAAACTAGGGTATGAAGCTCCAGTGGTGAAACTGGCAGATACACCAGTGTTTATTGTCTACATAATATTGACATTTTTCCATGTCTCATCAGTGCTTGCTGTGTAAATGGTTTTGTATTTGTCACATGATTCAGACATACTTTCAAGTTACTGAACTCGGTATCGATGTTGGTTTTCAGGCCACATCATAGACCGGTACAAGAGTTTTTGTACCACCTACAACAAATTGATCATGGTTCTAAAGAAAACAGGAACCCTTGGCTGATCAAGTATTATCAAAAGGTAAGCCTTGGTCTCATATTGTGTCTGTCACTGTGGTGTCAAGGAAGGTTAAAACGTTTAAAACATACAAGCGCGAGTTGCTTGAATCCATATATATCATTTTATGAGAACTACAATTTAAAAGGAAAAACGGGGCAGAGTACAAAATATTTATATCTTAAGAATATTTTTGTCCCCTTGTTTCTGTCATGTTTGCATCAGTACTCTCTTCATATATGTTTTTTTAGTTGAATTTGATATGTTTTAGGGCATAATGTGTAATGATACAGCCTGCAAATTGTTGTTGGAGTTGGGCAGTTACCAAGATTTTAACACTGTGCAAGCTGTGTATTCTCTTGGTGCAGCAATTGAGGCAACAGTTTATCAGCTTTGCAAGAACAGTTCCACCACTGCTCTAGGTGATTCTTGTTTAAACAGATACACCAGGTTAGTATGAAAGCTTGTGAACATGACTTCTTTCAGTGTTTTGCATTCTTCTTACAGGAAAATTTTGATTGGATTAAATCCCTACATCAAGTGAACATTTTTCCCGTAGAAGACCCAAGTCTTTTGGTGTGTGATGCTGTCACTGGGCCTGTATTTCCCACTGTTTGGAGGAGTTGTTGTTCCTTCATTTTAATGGGTAAACAATCCAAGAAGATGAAGGCCCTACCGACCTTCACAACGTCAGAAACTACTGGCTCTACTCCACATTGTCACATCCAAGAAAACTCAAATCTTTAGTAACACTGCTGCGGGAACCTCAAATGTCTCATTTTTCCTGTAGTTTTAAATTCCATTTCATTAATTATGCATCTTCCTAAGGTGGTAAAGGGTGTTAAAATGGACGTGAGTTGTGAATAAAAGTTCATGGGCATAATTTTGACCTGTTTTAAACTACTTCTCAGACATTAATCTGATCTGAAACCTTCCGAATGTGAAAAATTGAGAACGTTTGAGCTGAGGTATTTATAACAACTCTTCATTCTCTATTACAGATTTTTACATATTTCATATCAGCAGAAAAACATTTAAATCTTATCTTTATACACTGTTGTCTTTAAGCACATGTTTTGCAGGTAAGGTAAAGCTATTCCATTAGAGACCTGGACAGACTGTTAGGGCTCCAGGAGGTTGAGGCTCCTAGACTTTCTAGAGAGTTGGCACATGAAGTGGTAAGGTTGTCAGCCCTACTCACCGGACTCCTTTACCCCCCAGAAGAAATACTTGGTACTCATAACTGGCAGGGGCTGAGTCACACCATGACCATAGTGCAGCCAGAAGGATTAAGTCAATAAAAAATCCTGATGATACATTCAGAATTTGAACTAGCAACCTTCCGGTTTGTAGCACAGTGCCTCAACCAGCTGCATCACTGCATTTTGCGGCTAATCTTAGTGAAACTGAAAATCAGTTACACCTGTAACTAACAAATTCATAACTGCTTCTTTGACTCCTGCATAGATTCTTCGTTCTGACTTGAGCAGCCTATTATCCTGAGAATGATCAACAGACTGCAAGTTTCATTGAACAATGGACATTAAATTGATCTCAAAGTAAACCCTGTGTACAGTCTTAATCAATAATGAACATAACTACCAAAAAGTTATGAAATTTGGAGTGCTGTTAGTATTTCTGTTGTTTTTTGCATGAGTGCAAACACTGTGTACTATAGCTCTGTCACGCTTGGCTCTGTGGATCTACATTAACCTTTTCTGGGATTGATGCAGTTTAACATAACATAATTGTATGTCCTGTGCATATTATCATGTCAGGTCCTGATGACTGAGAAGAAACAGTCTCTGAAACATTGCAGTTTCATCCTGTATTTATACAGGTGATTTCATGAAAAAACTTTGGAACTTAACCTTCTTACTGTGTTATGCTGTGTAACATAATACTCACCCAGGTGAGCCAGATTTGTTGTTTGTGAAGTCACTACCTTTTAAAGGCAGTCTGCAAAACAGTATAGATTAATTCTCTGTTGGTGTGGGTAAACACAAGGACATGTCATTCATTCTATCATTGTTGCCAGAAGAAACTTCCTATATGCCCCCTCAAGCAAAAATAAAATATTGACATGGGCAGATTTTGTAGCATATGATCTTGTGCACAGTGAAACCTCCTATGTGTTTTGAAACCATAGAATATGGGACTGAATTTTTCATTCATCATTTTGTCTGCAAGCAGCTTTCTGGTTGTAGGCAGGAACTACTATGTTGAAGCTCTTGGAATGTATTGCCACATACATACGTGATTATTGATATCACTGCTGTACCAGGGATCCAGGATAATGTAGTTGGTTTAGTGACTCATCTGCATGCTGCATAATCAAGGAATCGTGGTTTTGTTTCTAGCAGGGTCAGGAGATAGTTACATTCTCTAAAATGTCCAGCCTAGCTCTGGAGATCACCCAGCCTCCTATTCAAAGGTTATGGGGAGTTATTTTCCCGGGAATAAAAGCAGCTGGGTTGTGAAGCTGACTTCTTACAATTGTCTAGTGCAAATCTTAAGGAAGAGTGGATCTATACCTCCACCCCCACATGCCATTATGGTATTCAATTTACTTTTCCTTCACTGCTCAACTATTTTGTTTCTGGCTTTCAGTAAAAGGTGCCATTTGCAGGCTCCTGGAACATGCTTTTCATTATTTGAAGGGAGAAGAGTCCAGGTAATTATCTTCTTTCTGAAGACATAAAACTAACTTCCATTTATGTTCGGTACATTGGTCTTGCGAAGGGAAGATGGTTGCATTAGCTGTAGGGATGTAGTAAGAATTTGAGTCATCAGAAAAGATTGACAGTTTTAACTTTAGTAATCTATTTCTTGCACAAAATTTGTCTTGCACATCTTCCTATATGCAATTTCCAGTCAACAAGCTCTTCCTGTATGGTTCTTATTGAAGCAAACATTAAATTTTAAATGTCTCTTGTTCTTCCTGTAAAGTTTTTCCCTCTGTTTCCCACACATAGGAGGTTTCTGTTGGCAACAGCAATATGTGTGTGGGTATTGATATAATGCAATCAACCAATCTGTGTCATTCATCACATCAGTCTGTGGTATCTGAGAGGGAGGGGACAGTCTGTCGAACATGGAAGGTTATTTTTTGGGGCTGATGGTTGAAGAAGATTTCATTGATGAAACAAAGGAGTAAAGTAAATTAATTGAATGGAGTGTTCTCTTTCAGGTTACACGTACAAAAAGCATTAAATGAGGAGTTACGTAAGTCCAGTGCCCCGAGAGCTGATGGCTCAGTCACTGAAAACTTCAGATTCACAAACTTAGGAATGGGAAATGTTCCAGTGGAAATCTTGAACTTGAGGCGTAACTCTCGAAGTTGGAGTCGTACTCTAGGAGATGTTCATTTCAACAGAGTGAGCTCATTGTATTTTCTTTTTTTACTGTGGTACAAGATAGCTCTGACTTAGTGCATGAATGTGGGAGGTTTCCTTATCCAGTCTGAGGATTGGCTTTCCATATTAAAACCTCAAGGTTATTCTTCCTTACTTCAAGGATACAACAGGTCATCGACTTACACCAAGAGCTTTGACATAATGTGTTTTTGCTTCCATTAAGATTGTTATGCAGCATTGTGATAGATGCACAAAAGTGATAATTTATGTCAGATGTACAAAAGTGATAATTTATGTCACCAGGTGGATGTTTGTCCACCTACCTATTCCCAACCACTCTACAACAGCACAGTACATACTATTTAAACTAAACTGATGTGCCACCTGAAATATTTATTTCTTTTCTTCAAACATGTGCAATAGTAAATGAGAACATGAGAACATGTGAGACACTCTCCTTTGGCAGAGAAGCCTGTGCTTTCATGTCGTAAAGCTCACAGTGATGAAGCAAACTCTTGTAATTCTGTCAACACCTTTAATATTTTCTTTTTCTGTTGCACAAACATTTTATCCAAAGATGAATAATGACTGGTAAATTGGCATGGATTTAGATGAAAGAGGTGATGGTCTAATCAGGACATTATTCTGGCGTATACCTGGAGAGATTGAAGAAAACCAGGGAAAGCCTATCAGAATTACTGACAGCCAGAGGGCTCCATGGTACGTGATATATCAATAAACAGTTTTGAGTCTGAAGGATACCATCCTCTTCAGTTTATTATAACCATTATATAGTGTTTTAAAGGAGTTGGTTTGTTAATTGTACCAACTGAAAATTTGGATGTTGCCGATTTTGTGAGGCTAAAACCCTACAGTGCACCATCTTCAGGTGGAATGTACATTTTTCACTGTCTGAGCCAGAAAAACCCACATCATTCTGGAGGCTGCATCTGGCTCCATTTTCAGATGGAATGCACTTTTTTATTATTTCAGATTAAAAATTCCAAAATGTTTCAGAGACTGTATTCACCACTGTCTTCAAGTGGAACAGGCAAAGGAGAGTACCTACACTGTTATATCTAACACACAGTGGACTATTTCCCAAGTTTCAGTTATGACTATGACCATATAACAAAAACAGAATCCTTTAAACTTACACCGTTAATTCCTTCCCAGAAAACAAGTTGTCATTTGATTTTCAACATGCCTGTGAATGCTATCCTTCATTTATGAAGCAACATTTATGTTTAGGTTGGCTTGTTTCTTGACAATAAACTACGAAGTCTGGAACGTGTTCTGGCGTATCGTGATTCAGGCGATGAAGTACAAGTGACATCATTATCATCACAGTGTAGTGCCCACAGCAACTGTCCTCATTGCAGACGACGCTATGAAACTGTGTCATTGACTGACTGGGTAACCATGATGAAACCCAAACCTGACAATGAAGAAGAGGCAAGTCAAGATGTAGTGCTATATATAGCAGCAACTCTGAATGTCCATGAAGCTTCACGAAATCCTCTGGAATGCGGAGGAGAACTGAGCAAGCAAGGCATAGAACAACTGGAAGCATTTCTGTGGGCAATTGATCAGGTAAACTAGGTCACATAATTAAGTATTGTATATGATTTTCTTCTTTTTGTGACAGATTACGTAGCTTAGTGCCTACACTTGCCTCACTTCTAATCTGTATTTAGGCAAGATAGAAGAGACTCTTCTCCACCCCTCCGCCCCTTATCCTCTCCCCACCCAACAAGCTTCTTCATTTTTGTCATTACATTTAGAAATTCATTCTGAAAACCTCATTCTCATACAATTTGCCCTTACACTGACCTGAAGAGTGTTTGGGTACTCTAATTTTTGTAGTTCTCTGTCAGCCCATTCTGGCAGGTGTTTGGGTAGCATGTTATAATAGCTCCTGATCTGTTTCTTTGACATTATTTCCATTTTGTCATTTACATTCATTATCCCATATAACATTCTGCAAGCTCTACATCAACACAAACAGCAGTAGAAAACTAAGAAAAAGTAACAAGATGCTTTAAAAAGTTTCTGTCAGTAACCACATTTTGACTTTCAATCCAGATGGGCATTAATGCCCCCAGTACTCGGAAGTCTCTTTGAAAGTATACCAGGGTGTAATAGTGTTCTGTGAAAGTTATTTGCTTTATTAGCTATCATTCCATTATTATTTTCCACCTTGTGTTTATCTAGAACAAAGTGCTAAAGGGAGTTTTCATATCTGTGAAAGTGGAACTAGCAGGACAATTACAAACATTGCATAATCAGAAGCCTTATAATTAGTGAGAACCAAGAGGCAGTATGTTCCTGTCAAATGTTGGTGAACACTTACCAGACTACAGTGTTTCATAACCAAGTTCAAATTTGTTTCTTCACAATTTATATTCTTCACAAAATACTGTGATATAAGGTGATCAAATCAAGTAGAATTTAATGGGCAGAACATGTAGGTGAGGTGAGAAATGCACACAGAAGTTCAGTCAGAAAATTTCTTGAAAGACCTAGGGGCAGACTGTAGGTTATAATGAAGAGAAATGGCATGTGTGTGTGTGTGTGTGTGGATTTGTTTTAACTGGTTCAAGTTGTGGTCTGGTAGTTAGCTGTTATGAACACAGTAGCAATAGAAGGATTCTGCTCTTGGAATATTTTAATTATTAATTAGTTATTCAGGTGGGAGTATTTTACCATTATGCTACTTATTTTGTTACAGGTGAACCGCAATAACTCTCATCTCTCATTGGCTGCCATTGCTTTAGACACATGTGGAAGCATTGTTAAAACTTCGAGGGATATTTCAAATTTTCTTAACCACCAAGAAAGCAGCCTCTTTGAGAAGCTGAACAATACAGATATGAGTATAGTTGCTTTGTTGGCTGGTGGAGACACAGAATTGGCAGGAATTGTGACAGATGCTGTAAGTCACCTTGGAGTTGCTGTACTGGCCCCACAGGCAGGTGGGCCACCTTCTCAGCGCAAGAGGTATGCTCCATATCCACTACAGCTTGCACCTTCTAATGCTGTTCGTGCAGCCTGCGTTCTTGCTTTGCTCCATCACCTACAGTGGCACTGCTTCTCTGTTATATATCATCAGGATGCTGTTGAATATGAAGATATGTTCAGATATATGGAAAAACATGCTGCCTCATCACTTCAGCTGGAGCTAACATCAGGGATTCCAATTCCTCTTGCTTCCGCCAATGTTTCATCTCTTTTACGTAGTTGTTTGAGAATGCTCCAATCACAGAAAGCAGAAGGAACCAGGGTCGTAGTCCTTTTGTTGCCACGTGAACGAGTGGAGCTCATATTTAGAGTTATAAAGGTGTTAGAACAAGAACGACAGATTGCAGCTGGAGAATTTACTTGGATCATGTTGGGATCAGAAGAAAGCATTAACTACAGGTAATAAATCTACAGGAATAATTTATTTATATTAATATATCACATGTTTATCAATATAACATTTTGGAGTAATACACAGTGCATGAGATGACTTTTTTGAAATTGTTTTCAGCTTTGCCTTGTTGAAGTATAGCTTTGGAGGATATTGCATGAATAAGGTGACGAAACACTATGGTTGAGGCATTAAATGTCCACGTTCAAATCTGGGACAGTCCTCAAACTGTCTGTCCTAGCTATGTTTTTCCATAGGTTTTTAAATCCACCATGGAAAGTGTCAGTACATTACTGCAAAATGTGTTGTGACTGCTTCCTTTCAAATTATTCTTGCTTCTTATTTGCATGTCATCCTCTTGGTTAGGTTTGTCAGAAGTTACAGATCCAAGGAATTCATTCTGGCCCCAGTTTATAGTCAGTCACTTATTTACTGGTTGAATCTTTTTAATACTGACAGTTTAAACATGATTTATGTGTTCTGGGAGTGTTGCCGGGTCTTACAGAGTTAAATAAATGATAGACTGGCTGCATTTGCCTCATCTATGTATTACCCCACATAAGGAAATGATTTCTTCCTCCTCCTTCCTTCCCTTTTCTATCTTAATTTTATGGTCTCCTTTCCCCTCCACTTCTCACCAACAGGACCAACAATTGCCCTGCCTTCTAGGATGACACTCAGATGTTTTATACTTTGAGATAATAATAATAATTTATTGTTTGCTATGGAATTTGACTTTCTGTCATTCTTAGAACATAGTGTACTTCTTCTCTACTTTTCTGTTTTAGTGAGGAGTCATCAGGATCTATAGTTCTGCAGCCCAAAGCTGGTAAAGTTCCTGAGTTTGAACACCATTTTCGAAGTCTTAGTCTGACTTCCAATTCATGGAATCCATGGTTCCCTGAATTCTGGTCTAGCGTGTTCCACTGCAGGGGTGCCACCTGCCTCAGTGATTTGTTTCCAGATCTCCATAGCTACCAGTTCATGCATGTATGATCACACAACTTCCATTTTCCTATGTTTCATATCATTTTTTTGATGACATACATAGGTAAACTTGATGTGCATGTATTCAGAAATTACTTTTCCTTGCAAAGAGCCAACATATCAGAAATATTTCACATAGAAATTGTACATTTTTATTAAATTTACGTACCAGGTCATGTACTGAATTATTTTATGACACTCTTTTACGAGGAATTTGAGAAGGATCAGTTTGCAATTAATATACAGCAGGGATTATAATTTATTGTAAGTTGCAGTATTAAATTTACCTGCCAAATTTTAGAGTGGATTCTCCCATACCAAGCTCAGATATACACCATGTATTTTTTTTAAATTAAATGTGAGGACAGATAGGTAGACAAACACACTTGACCTTCCTGCTATGTGATCACTTTATGACATCTGTACAAAGAAGGAGGTGACAAAGTGAATATTTTAAATGTAAAGAATTCAAATTTTTTACACAGTACAGACTGTAAATTCTTGAAACAAATAAAAAGAAATTCAATCATTAATTGTGATTTTTTATACAGCTAGTAATTTCTTTTAGGCAGCCATAGTAATTTCTTGCCATGGGCATCAAAAATCCTATCTGTGCTGCTGGTTGTAGATATCCCAGACATCCATGTAATTCTACGTGCATTCTTAGTTTGACTCTTCACACTGTAACCTGTGACTTACACATTCATTTCAACTTAGAAATACGGCATTCAGATTTTTACATTTTTTAGTGATTTAATTGAACTGAAGTGAATCTTAAGAGCTATGTTTAAGCATACCTTTTAAAAGGCAATATGAAAATAGGGCTTTTTTCTTTTTCAGAATCCTTTGGTGGTAAATACTATTAATGCTGTTCTTGCTATTTCCCATGCTTTGGGAACTGTGAGACGAGAAATTTGTCCAGGTAAGTTACATTGCTTTCATATATATGTATATGTATTGAATAGCTTCTGTTCTGTAGATGTTTGTTAACATTAACAGAATCTTGTGCCTGTTTTAAGAAAAAGGCCTATGTTTTGTACAGTATTTGTTTGTTTATTTATTTATTTGTTTCTTTATTTATTTATTTTGTTCATTCAATCCAGCTGCATGGGGCCATAGCCCATAAGATATAGAACATGTCAAAATTTGTGTAGCATAAATAAGGCAAAATATGTACAAGAAAGACATGGAAAAAGAAAATCCAAATATTTACATATTAAATACATACATGTCACATTTTAGAGATAAAAAATATACATGCAATCATTAAATATTAATACATATCAACCTATGTTGTAAGGTTTACGTGGTGATCAAATAAAATA
>JGI24697J35500_11274866_pt1 | contig 10983 bp, 7 predicted proteins | sample TergutMp193P1_FD_35500 | JGI IMG/M metagenome (IMG submission 35500) | reverse complement strand
TCTGGCCCTTGTTTCTTCCGACAGCATCGGCAGCATTGCGGCCATTTTCGCTGCCGTTTTCGGCGGCGTTGTTTCCTGCGGTTTGTATTTTTCAGCTTCCTGCGGGTACTTGTCGCGGATAAATCTGATCAATACCGCGTTCAGGTGGCGGACATCTATCGGTTTCGGAATAAAACCGTCGAAACCATGCCGCGAAAACATTTCGTCGTTGCCTGCCAGCGCGTTAGCTGTCAATGCTACTATTACACCCTTATATCCAAGTCGGCGGATTTTTTCGGTTGTTTCTATGCCGTCCATTTTCGGCATCATATGATCCATAAAAATAATATCGTAAGTTTTGCCGGCTTGCACTTTTTCAATTGCCGAAAAACCGCTGATCGCGGTTTCGACTTTAAGCTGATAAGGAGAGAGCAATCCCTCGGCGACATACAGATTCGTCTCAACATCGTCCACAACAAGCACGCTTCCGTACGGCATGGGCTCTCGGGCAATTTGCAGTTTGGCAGTCTGTCTGCCGCCTGTAAACGTAAAGTTACGGAGATTTTGCGCAGTCTCCGTGCCGATAACGCCGCAATTTACCGTTTTTTGTTTTACAGTTACAGTGAACGTACTGCCCACGCCGTACTCGCTTTCAACGCCGATAGCGCCGTCCATCATCTCTATCAGTTTCTTTGTTATATTAAGACCCAATCCCGTTCCTTCTGTTGTGCGGTTAGCCTCGATATTAAAACGCAGGTACTGTGAAAACAGCTTCTCCCTGTCTTCGCTTTTCATACCCTGCCCCGTGTCCTCAACAACAAAGCGCAGCATTACATCCTCACCCTGCGGGAAATGATCAACAGACAATTTTACCTGTCCTTTATCCGTATACTTGATGGCATTTGAAAGCAGGTTATTCAAAATTTGTTTGAGCCGCAGTTCATCGCCAAAAAGTTTTAAGGGCAGGTTTTCGTTTATATCGAGGACAAACTCAATTGGTTTTGACCCGATACGGACAATGTTGAGCTGTACCGCGTCGTTGATCAGGTTTGGCATCTCGTATTCCTCGGGGTTAAGTTCCATTTTTCCGGTTTCGATTTTCGACATATCGAGTATATCGTTTATAATACCGAGCAGACTGTTGCCCGAAGAAAAAATTTTCTCAAGCGCCGCCGCGTATTCGCCGGGCAGTTCTTCCTTTTGCAGTTGAATTTGCGCTATTCCTATAATCGCGTTCATTGGCGTGCGTATTTCGTGCGACATGGCTGCCAGAAACTCGCTCTTCGCGCGGTTTGCGTCCTGCGCCTCCTCAAAGGCGGACTTTAGTTCCGCAGCCGCGGAACGCAGGCTCAGGGTCAGATCGTTGCGCAGCATAGCGTGGGTAATTAACAAACTGCCGGAACGCAGTATCGATTCTTCATTCTCTGTAAATATCCGCTCGCAGTGACAATCGTCAAATCCGACAAACCCCCAAAATTGTTCCCTTAAAAAAATCGGAACAACCAATAGGGACAATATATCCTGCGGAGACAACTGCGCCTGTGCGCTGGCTTCCATCTCGCGCACAAGGCCGTTGACGCATTGCCCGTTTGAAAGTTTTTCTTCCCATCCGGGAACAGTTTCACTGTAAGGAATACCCACAACGTATTTGCCGCCCTGCTGCGGCGCAGAGTTCTCTGACCATTCGTACAGTTGTGTGCAATGCAATTTACCGTCTACGCTGTGATTTCTCCAGATATACACGCGATCGACGCTTACGGCTTTGCCCATCATACCCATACAGCGCAGCAGCGCGTTATCAAATTCATCAACTTCCGCCTGCAAAAGACCTTCGGCGACATTGTTTACCGTATTCAGCAGATTGTTGCGCTGCCTGTGAGTCTCACGGTTTTTGATCACCTGTTCGTTATGATTAATAGCGTTTGCCAGCATCAAACTGACGGAACGAAGTATGTTTAACTCATCTTCAGTCAGGCATCGTTCCCGCCGGCAATCGTCAAAACTGACATATCCCCAGAAAGAATTTTCCAGGTTTACAGGCAGCGCAAAAACGGATTTCATGCCATGACTGAGCAGACGCGCCTGCTCATCCTGTGACATGTCATGCAGCGGGCCGTTTACACATTCACCTTTCAAAAATTTCGCTTTCCAGCTTGGAATGTCGGTGTAAGGGTAAACAATTTTATTTTCAACAGGGTTGGTACGCCGTCCGGTATCATTCTGCCACTCAAAAATCATCGCGTAATGAAGGATACCGTCCCGCATTTCATTCTGCCAAATATAACCGCGGTCAACATCCAGACAATGGGCTATGATTTCCATGCCCTTCAGCACCGAAGCTTCAAACCTATCTTCGTCCATTGCCGCCAGCAGTACCTGCGCCGTATCATTTACAGCATGTAGAAGCATCTGCTGGTGTTTCAGTTCTTTTGCGGTATCATTAGTAATATTTGTCATCCTCAAGCCTTCATTGCTTCCGCTCGAAATTTTTCAGTTTCAATGTGCGTTTCAATTCGCTTTATCAGCACGGGCGCGGAAAAGGGCTTGTCGATAAAATCCAGTGCGCCCATTTCAAAACCGCGTATTTCCGATTCCGCGTCATTTTTTGCGGTAAGGAAAATCACGGGAATAACTTTGAGTTTTTCATCGGCCTTTAATACGGACATTGCCTGAAAACCGTCCATTTCCGGCATAGCCACATCCAGCAGAATCAGATCGGGTGTGATTCTTTCCAGGAGTTTGAACATTTTTTCGGCGGACGGAAGGGCAAATGTCTTGTAAACGCCATCCAACGCGGTTTTTGCCGACATGAGGTTGGTATCATTATCGTCAACGATAAAAATCGTTTTCATATTATTCTATATATTAATATAACAAATGTCCCTGTTTTTTCATATAACGATAATGCGATGTTTGGTTTTTCATTTTGAACTGATATAACCGGAAAATGCCGTTATACCGAATGTTTTTCCATTATATTATGTATTCTTTCCAACAATTCTTTTCCTTCGCAGGGTTTGGTTATCATATCGGCTGCCCCAAGTCTTGACGCATACTGTTTTTCCCTCTCCCCATCCAATGATGTTAAAAACGCAATCGGGACATCTTTTAAAAGACTTATGCCTTTTATTTTATTGTATGTTTCCCAGCCGTCCATTTCAGGCATTAAAATATCCAGTAAAATCAAGTTTGGGAAGTATCCCTTGGCTATTATGGCAAGGGCTTCTTTTCCTGAATTGACAGTAACTACTTCGTACTTACCTTTTAGTATACCACTGACAATCAGCAGATGAACCTCACTGTCATCTACTACGAGAACTTTTTTCATCTCATTGTTCGTTTCCATAACCTAACCTTCGGCTACTTTTAATATAATACTTTTCTGACAATAATTCAATATGTTTGGTGACATTAATGTTACATGTAGCATTGGTATCAGCCGCCGTGTATAATTAGAGACAAATGACGGATCTATACAATCCATGCAGGCTCTGTCCCCGCTTATGCGGCGCCGATCGCCGCGCCGGAAAAACAGGTTTCTGCGGAGAAAGCGCCGCGCTCAGGATTGGAGCGGCGGTAATTCACCGGGGAGAAGAACCGCCTCTTGTCGGGACGGGCGGGTCGGGGACAATTTTTGTAAGCGGGTGCGGTCTTGGCTGCGCCTTTTGCCAGAATTACCAGATTTCGCAGGGAGGAGAAGACGCGGCTCTTGGGAAGGATGTTTCCTCGGAAACTTTCGCGGATATTTGCGCGGCGCTTCGGAACATGGGGGCGGAAAATATCAATATTGTGACAGGGAGCCACGCGGTTCCGGCTATTATCGACGGAATTTACGCCGCACGGAGAGCCGGAGTGCGCCTGCCTGTGCTTTGGAATTCTTCCGCGTATGAAAATATACCGACGCTTGAACTGTTACGGGATCATGTTGACATTTTTCTGCCGGATCTGAAAACACTGGACAGCGGAACAGCGGCAATGTACTTTAACGCGCCAAATTATCCGGCTGTTGCGGCGGCGGCTATTCTTAAAATGATCGAAATTGCACACGATAAGCCGCTTTTCAGCGCGGGTGAAAACGCGCACGAGAAGGTAATTATCCGCCATTTAATTCTGCCCGGTCATCTTGATTCTACAAGGCAGGTTCTGTGCTGGTTTGCAGATAACGCAAAAGGCCGTGCGCTGTTATCACTGATGACGCAGTACACGCCCATTCCCGGCAGGAAAAAGCCCATGCCGAAACGTTGTTTAAACGCTGAAGAATACGAAACTGTTTTAAGCTGGCTGGACGAATTCGCGATAGAAGACGGTTTCTGTCAGGAACTTGTAACAGGAAACGACTGGCTTCCTGATTTCAGGCGTGATAACCCTTTTTCATCGGAACTTTCGATTCCGGTCCGGCCTGAACTCTTTAAAAGCCAACCTTAAATCCCATGTTTGCTCCAAAGCCGCCGCCGGTCCAGCTTTGAATAAAATCATGCGACCGCATATCCAATCCTATATTAAACTCAAATAATCTCAGGTTAAGCGCAAAAACAATGCTGTTTCTCCAAATACGATCAATGTAATTTATTCCCGCTGTGGTAATGAATATATTCGACCAGTTTAAACGTGCGTTCACGCCGAATTCCATCGTAAATTCTTTGATATAAAGCTGGCTAATGGAAAAACCTATCATCGGAGTCAGAGTAAGAAACGGAGTTCCAAGCACCCGCCAATTAACCCATGCTGACAGTCTGAACGGCCGTTTCGTTTCCTGACGGCCTATTCCATAGGTTGGCTCTTCGTCTGTTTCGTCAAACATGGAAAACAGGTTGTCCATACCATCGCCAAAAAGATCTATCGGCCCATTGCTGTCTATAGATCCGGAATATTGCATATAATTTTTCAGCACAGACGGAATAATAGGAATATTAATAAATTCCAGTCCCACATCAAAATCTTTCGACAAGGCGTATTCCACTCCAAAACTGATATCAATACCCGGCGTTGGCAAAACGCTGAGATCATTCAGAAGATTTGCTGCGTCCTCAACAGGAAACGCCGTATAAATCTGCATGTCATATTCAAACTTAAAAATATTTCCGGAGTCCGGATCGAATGTGTATGAAATATTGGGTTTTAAATACGCGATTGTATAAAAAAGAGATGGTTTAATCGTAACTTTGATTTTTTTAATATTGAAGAAAGTATTAACTTCGGCAGAAGCAAAAAGAGCCCCGCTCATGTCGGGTTTATCATCAATAGCCTTGCTTAAGGTGAGCAGTTTTCCGGAAAGGCTGAGGTTTCCCATCGCTTCCACATTGGTTGAAATACCAATCCCCCAGTCGCTAAGATTGATATTAAAATACACGGGAACAATACTGACGCCAAGATTGATCCTGAAACCTTTTGGAAAATTATCAAGATCCAAAACAATCGTTTTCTTAAAAATATCACCTAACGACAAAAAGCCATCGGCAAAGCCAAGAAGATCACTTGAAAGGCCAAGGTTGATGTTTAGAAACCCTAACTCAAATATTCTGTCTTTAATATCAACGGGGTCACCGGAGGAACCTGAATCGCCGTCAGATGAATCACTGTCAGATGAATCAGTATCAGATGAATTGCCGTCAGATGAATCATCGGCATAGGCGCAGAGCGGCAGAAAAAGAAGGCAAATCATCAAAAGCAGTGGTATTTTCTTCATGTTATGTATCTTCGCCTTCACCTGTTTCGCCTATTTCACCTGGCTCACCTGTTTCACCTGACTCGCCTGATTCACCTTTTTCGCCTGGCGGATCCTTTAAATCTATCATGAACTTTATTCTGGCCGAAAAAATTATTTCAATTGCGTTGAAAACCCTCGGAAATCTCAGCGTATCGCCGCTGTTATAAACGATTTTGAAAGTGGGAGCGAAGGGCAAGTTGGCAGGATCATTGATCCGTGTCATGGTTTCTTCATCGAAAACCATGTTAAGCGAATTAGTTTTAATTTGTTCTCTAATTTCGATATCATTTCCGCCGCTGACAATCATGTCTTTTCCAAGGAAGGGGTTTTTATTCAGTTTAATGACAAGGCTCAGTCTTTCAATAACATCCATGACGGCATTTTCGTCATCCGGGTTTCTGCCAAAAAGATCCTGTCCTTCATCTCCAAAAAACGCTGCCGGAAACGTGACTTCCGCTCCATTGGAGCCGGCTTCAAATTCCAGCGGAAGCCAAACGACAAGCTCAACTCTAATATCAGCGTTGTTAAAGTCATCAATGACAAAGGACTTGCCTGCTTCCGCGAAAACCCTAAATTTAAGAATTACATCGCTTCCATCCAGCGGCATTTCAATATTATGACCGCCCAGAGGCAGTGCCGGCGCAAAATATTCATCGCTGCTGGTATCACATTTGCTTGGGATACTAGCTTCAATTTCAAAATTTTGTTCCGCTTTGCCATCTACCGTAACCCCCAAATTAAGTTTTTTAATAATATCTGTGCCGGAAACAAAAATAAAAGCTTTGGCTTTACTAAAAACAAAACCATCCAGAATAAATTTCAATCCCGAAAACGGTATAATTTTAGAATTGCCATCGGTGGGTTTAATCAAATCTTTATCTTCAATCAGCGTGTCACCAAGAATACTTGGATCAAAATCACTGTCGGGAAGATCATTTATATCAAGCGGTTCGTTATAAAGATCTCTGTAAGCAAGGTATGTAAAATTGTTTGTGCTTACACAGCGCAGCAATGTAAAATCAGAAAAACCATCTTCCAGTTGTTGGGCAAACATGTTCCCTAGGTCCATTTTAGCAGAAAAATGAAGTTCAGGAGTTCCCCTGACCTCTATCGCGGTCGGAATCTGACACGCAAAGAGAACCGAAAAAATAAGGAAAACCGGAAAAATATGAGATCTTTTCATATAATAAACCTCAATTTACGTCTGACCGCTCATGAGTGGTCAGACGAATTCAATCGAACGTTTCCGCAGCGCGGAAACAAAGCTCCTGTTTAAAATATAATGTATGAACAATGAAAAATCTATATTAACTGTTTTTTAAGCGGGATTTAAATGAAATATCCCTCTTTTTTCAGAGTTTCCAGCAATTCATCCCTGGCTATTCCCCAATTTCGGCCAAAATGGGCAAAGAGCCTGTCCGAAAGAGCCATGAATCTGTCAAAAACCGGCGCATCCGGCGCGAAATTCACAAGGCCCCGGTTGACAATCAGTTCCCAAAAGCGGGCAAAGTTCCTTATGCGGCGAAGATCGGCGGCGCCGACAGCGGCAGTTTCCTCAATTTCATAGGGCGGCAGGGGCATGTAGCGCATTTTGAAGGTTTCGTTGTGGCGGGAAATTGGCGCGCCGGGAAGCAGTTTTAAAATACCGAGTTGGATTTCCGCACGACGATTCGGCGGCGCGTTATAAATCGCTGCGCTATTAAGCGCTAGCCAAAGACGGTCGAAGCCCCTGCCGAAAGACGCGAGGTCCTCTTCGGGAAGTCCGGCGATTAAGTCGGCGTGAATAATGGCGTTTGTTTTTTCGCGCAGGAAACGCAGGGTGTCAGGCTCTTTTTCCGGGTCACTGGGCCGCCCTATACGCGCACAGACTTCCCGGTTAAAAGATTGAATGCCGATTTCAAGACGCAGGCTTTCAGGCGGAAAACGGGAAAGCGCCTCGCGCAATTCGTCAGGGAAGATGGAGGGAACCATCTCGAAGTGAACTACCAGCCGCTCTTTTCTCACTTCAATTTTTTCCAGAAAAAACTCGATTATCTTCAAAGCGCGGTTTATATTGACATTGAAACTTCTGTCCAGAAATTTGAAAGCTCTCGCGCCTTTACTGACCAGTTCGTCCATCTGCGCAAGAAAGGGATCAAGCGGAAACTCCCGCACTTCAGAATCAAGCGAGCTTAGGCAAAACTCGCAGTTGAAAGGACAGCCGCGACTTGCCTCAACGTAGATCAGTTTTTTCGCCAAATCCTCATCAGTGTAAAGATGATAGGCTGTTTTTATTTTTTCAAGACTGACAGGTTCGGCATTGACGAACTTCCGCGTATTATGCGCCATTCCTGTCATAACATTTTCACATAACAAACAAAAAGCAGTCTCTCCTTCGCCGCGGATTACAAAATCGGCGTAACAAAAAATATTTGCGTCTTCTGACAAATATGTAACTTCGGGGCCGCCTAGCACGATAAGCGGTTGTGGAGCGTTATGCGCCACACATACCTTCTCCAGTTCAGCGAGAAGTTCAAGCGTCGCGGTGTGGTTCCAGATTGAAACGGAAATTCCTAAAATACGCGGATGGGCGGCGAGCAGAGTCTCAACCTTTTCACCTAACGGCTGGCGCAGATTGAATTCGATTATTTCACAGTTTTCTTCCAAACTACCGAGGTTGGCTTTTAGGAGCCGTAAAGCAAGCGAGGGGTGTATCCATTTCGCGTTTATTGTCGTAAGAACTATGTCTTTCATCCAAAAATTACCATACTTTTTTTACCACAAACCACACGAACTTTAACTCCGGTATCTTCATATTGTTCGTGTTGGTTCGTGGATGTTCGTGGTAAAAATTTTTAAGATCAAATCTTAATTCCCGAATAGGCCGACGGTGCCGGTTAGCCATTCTTCGCGGGCGTCCATTACCATGCGCTCAACTTCAAACCAGTTATTTGCGCGAGGGCCGGGTATTTCGCGGTTTGTCGAATTGCTGAACACAATTGTTTTACAGCCCATCTTGCGCAGGCTGATTATATTTTCGGGAGCGTCGTCGATGTAGATATTGGCTCCTACCGCGCCTTTGTCGTTCATGAAGCAGATGTCCCAGTAGGGGATGTCGTAGTTGTCCAGCCAGTCAACGGTCTGCGTAATTGACGTGCGGTGCGAATATTTTAGGAAGAGCCGGTGCGTGATTATACGGACGCGGATTCCCTGGCTGGACAGTTTGCGCAGAATTGCCGGGGCGTTTTCAATCGGTTCCATGTCGCGGAAGATGTTGCGCTGCGTTACCGCGAAACGGTGCAGCCTGTCGTAGCCGCCGAACTCGTCAATGCCCCATTCATCAAGACCGTAGGTAACCTCTGTGGTGAGGGACTCAAGCGGCTTGTTCAGCCACTCGGCGGCAATCCTGCGAATCATTCCGTAAAAGTCGCCGACTACGCCGTCAAGATCGACTCCAAAAATAAAACTGTTGTCATCCATGAGATAGATCCCTCGATATTAAAATAACTACACTGCGGGCTTTAACCGGATAGGTGCGCTGGGACGGAATCTGTTTTTCGGTTCCCGGAACGAGAATATCATTGGGAGCCGATAATCCCGTATCCACAACGCGCAGCCACTCTTTTTTTATAGGCGGCGGAGGCAGTGTAAAGGCGTGAATTTCAGCAGCCGAGTTAAACATAATGTAAAAATCATTGTCATCACGGTCTGCCAAAGTTTCCGCCCTGCTGCCGTCAAGACGAAGTGCGAGATAGGGGCCGAGCTTTTCCCAATCGGGAACAGCGCCGGTATCTATAAACCAGCTGATGTCGGGAATTGCCCTGTAATCGCCGCCCCTGCCGGTGAAAAATTCGGGGCGCATAAAGCCGGGATGACGGAGACGGAAGGCAATTATCTCTTTCACATAACGGTAAAGACCGGCGTTTTTTTCAAGCAGCGACCAGTCGTACCATGAAATCTCATTGTCCTGACAGTAGGCGTTGTTGTTGCCGTTTTGAGTGCGCCCGTATTCATCGCCCCCCAAAATCATGGGAGTGCCAAGCGAGACCATCAGCGTTGTAAAAAAATTCTTCACCTGCCGTTCGCGAATCGATTTAATCAGCGGGTCTGCTTCCGGCCCCTCAATTCCGTAATTGTAACTTGAGTTGTTGTTGCTGCCGTCCCTGTTGTCCTCGCCGTTTTCGGCGTTGTGTTTTTCGTTATACGAAACAAGGTCCATCATTGTAAAACCGTCGTGGCTGGTGATAAAGTTGATCGAGTGGAAGGGCTTGCGTCCGTCGCGCAGATACAGATCGGAACTGCCGGAGATGCGTGTCGCCAGATAGCGCGTCTCCTTTTGATCGCCGCGCCAGTACCTGCGCACATTGTCGCGGAATTTATCGTTCCACTCCGCCCATCTGCCTCCGGGGAACCAGCCAACCTGATACGCGCCTCCGGCGTCCCACGCTTCGGCGATAATTTTTGTTGCGTTTAACACCGGGTCTTCCGCAATGCGCTCAAGGGTCGGCGGATTTTCAAGAAGATTCCCGTGTTGATCGCGCCCGAGAATCGAACCAAGATCGAAGCGGAAACCGTCAACGTGCATTTCCATCACCCAATAGCGCAGGCAGTCCATGATGAAGGTGCGCACAACCGGGTGGTTGCAGTTCATCGTATTTCCGCAGCCGGAATAATTTTGATAAAAACGCCTGTTCTCGTTCAGAATGTAGTAGATTGAATTATCGAGGCCGCGAAAAGAAATAGTCGGCCCCTGTTCATTGCCCTCCGCAGTGTGGTTGAACACAATGTCAAGAATCACCTCGAGACCCGCCTTGTGCAGTTCCCTCACCATTTCCTTGAATTCGCGCACCTGCGCTCCGGGACTTTTGTCCGAAGAATAGGAACCCTTCGGCGCGAAAAAAGACGCTGTAGAATAGCCCCAGTAATTTGTCAGTTTTTTTCCGGTGCTCGGATTAATCCTGAGGTATTCATTTTCGTTAAATTCCTGAACCGGCAAAAACTCAATACTTGTTATCCCCAATTCTTTTAAAAAGGGAATTTTTTCGATAACTCCGCGGTAGGTTCCAGGATGCTCCACATTTGAATTAGGATTGGCGGTAAGGCCTTTAACGTGAGTTTCGTATATAACGCTGAAACGCAGAGGATAGTTGAGGGGCACGTCCCCCTGCCAGTCAAAATCATCATCGTCAATAACAATACAGCGCGGCTGATGCGCGATATTGTCATCGTAGGAATAAGTCAAATCGCGGCCCGGCTTTCGCGGATCATAGCCCGAACATTTGCCGTAATCCCAGCCGCTGATATCGGTCAGAGCTTTC
>JGI24697J35500_11274868_pt1 | contig 11010 bp, 7 predicted proteins | sample TergutMp193P1_FD_35500 | JGI IMG/M metagenome (IMG submission 35500) | reverse complement strand
TGACTCTTTTCTGGGTGTTCGCATCCAGCGACGGGTTGTCATGGAGGGAGTAGTCGTTTATGATTGTTGAAAAGAGGAGAAGAGCTGCCAAAAGGGTCGCCTGGTGAAATTTGTACTTTGCCTATGTAGGTTCCAGTGACCAAGTGTGAGAGTGTTAGTAAACTTGTGTCATATGGGTAGTTATCTTAACTGTTTTGTGGTTATAAAAGAATGCTAGTTACAGGTTCTCAGCTCTATGATTTCGTCCACCAGTGTTTTGTACATCGCTGGACTATAGCCAGCAACTTTTACCTTCCTATCCCATGTCCCGGAGAGGATTAAAATCAGTAGCCAGTACTTTTGACCCAGATATAGGTAGCTTACCTGCGGGGCTAGATCGTAATAACGATAAAACAGTAGTAAGAACTTGTGGGTGGTGGCAGCTGTACCATCGCTGTACACAGCTCTCACCCCGAGTCTGGCTTGATAAAGAGACAGCCCGGAACTCCAGCAAAACTGTGCAGGGTGTCAAAACCATACCGGTCAGTTGAGGGCTCTCGGCGTGATAGCCGGGCAACGACGGTATAGCAGTCTACTAAGAACAAATATTTTACTTTTAATTTCATACATTTAACTCACAAAGCATAGCAGATTCTGTCTACCTTTACCATCCAGTGTCGCAATCTCCATCTTTCAAGCCAATACCTTCATCTTCCTCACACTCACTCCTCACATTCCCATCCTCTTCAAAGCCATTCCACAACATGTAATCATCAGTCCCATCCACTGCAGTGGATATACAGCACTTCTTAAAACCCTTCACAGTCACTTCTGGTAAGTCGCTGCCATGCCGTTACGATCCACTTTGGACAAATACTACATTTATATTTCTTGGTTTATAAACTGATTTGCAACCATGAAGATTCACAATCTTCTCCACAGATGGTGTAAGTGGTGTTAAGAATTTGGAATAAATGTGTTCCGGATTTTTGTGTTGTGCCTGTCATCTGATCAGTCTGAGTGTACTGCTGTTTTTATGGTTTTTAATTGTTGTATTGGTTCAGGTTTTATTTTTCAGTCTACTGCCCTTGGACTAGATCTGTTCTCAGGTGAATACTATAACAAGTTACTGCTTCTGTGGTGTCCAGTGACTGAGAATAGCTCCACCTAAAGGGTCCACTAGGTTAGGTGTTTCTTTGCCTGAAAACAGTGTCCCAAAAGAGAAGATTGTGTCATTTACTTTCAGTCATGCTGTGTTCTCTCTTTTGTTTACACATGATGGTTTGGCTCCGCTTGCTCCGGTTCGGCGCTGCGTACACGAATTTAAGACAATCTCGCATATGTAAGTGCCAAATTTTTAAAAATGTCTTGCATTTGAATAAGTAAGGTATCTACATTTTGAACAGCATGATGTCAGTCTCTGCTGAATGAAGAAAAATTGGCAGTCCTTAAACCTCTGGTTCATCACATAATGTGAAAAACAATATCATTAAGAAATGAAGATATTCCATATAAAGATGTCTATGGAAAGAGCCTGTACTATGTAAAACCAGCTACCTACAATTTACAGACAGTTGGAAATTATAATAGGATATAGAGAACTGCAATTTTGTAACACAAATTAATATATTAACCCATGCTCTTATAGCCACTGGCCACCCAAAGGTGTGAAAAATCTGAAATTTTACATTCCATTCCTGAAACAAACTTCTAGCAGTCTATGGGCCAAGACACCACACTACGTACAAACATCACTGTGATTGACACCCACACCATCCAGTGCAGATATATCTGCATCATGTTTATCTCTCACTTCCAACATGAAAGCAAGAAATATCGGAGTTGCAACTGTTATATGGTGTGAAAAATGCAGCCATGTATTCAATAGTTACCAAATGATGCAGCGTCACATCCCAGAAGACTTGAATCTTCAGCAGCACTACAATGGTAACCTCAAATGTGGCAAGCATTTGGACATACCAGGCTAAAACACCAGAGCCCCAGGTATGTACTGTGCTGTTGGTGGTTTTAACACTGTAGATATGTATTCAGTTCACACCTCAGCCAGGTTACTTGATTATCACAATCAATATTTTTCATGCTTTTTCTCAGTCTCTTCATGTGAATGCCGGAATAGTTAATAACGATCTACTTTCACATCCTTTAACTACTCAGTATCAACCCATCCTGAGATGGAGACTGGGTTAATCTCCCCTACTCTGAAATTAAACATCCATTCATTCTTAGCCATGGAACTTGACAAAGGTAAGCGGTCAATTACACCCTGGCTGCTTTACCTCTGCGAAAAGAGTCCCTGTTTCTCATTGAATAGGAGGCTGGCTGGGCCCTAGAGCTGCTATCAGACGTTTTGGAGAAAAGAAAAATCTCTCCCCCACTGCTGGAAATTGAACAGTCTCTCTTGTGTTAACAATAAACAGAATCATCCTACTTAGAATCAAGAAACACTTCACAGATAGACAGAGAAAAAGATCAGAATTGGAAATAACTTTTTAACAAATGTCATCCCACCCATTGTGTTGTTAATATTACAAAAATTAAATCAATATCTATCCAAACACAAGTAAATTCTCTTTATTATATAGAACTACATGTTTTATTTATACCACTTATGACCAACTGTGAACTTGGGGATGACCTGACATAGGTCAAAACATGTAGTTCTAATTAATATAATTTAGTTGTGTTTGGACAGATATTGATTTAATTTTTGTAGTGAAATAACTTATTTGCATTCAGATAGGGAGATTGACTGTAGTAGTAATAATCAGACAATTTAGTGGTCCTTGTGTGCATAACTTCCATTAGTATAGTCTGCCATTACATAAAAATTTGCTAGATGCAACCTCAGAGTTACACATTACTACAATGTTATTGGTAATGTATAAAAAAAAAGTTTCGTGAAGAATTTGCATGTATGTTTATGATATATCACAACACAGATTTTCACAAGCCTACTCAGCTGGTTCATATGCTACTAGTGCCTGTGGGATAGCATAGTCAGAACAATGACTTGCTATGGGCTGGACAGTCTAAGAATCAAATTCAGGTGGGGACAAGATTTTCTGCACCCCTCCACACTGGCTGTGGAGCCCACCCAGGCTCCTGCCCAATGGGCAACAGAGGTCTTTACCAGGGGAAAAGCAGCTGAGGCATGGCGTTGACCACCCACCCCACCTATACCAAGGCTAAACTTTACCTTTTTACACTGGTGACCTCTTCTCCTTTACACTATCCCTGCCCCTACCTCTCTCAAAAAGACACTAAATAAAGTGAGTATATTTTTTTGAACTACAGTACAAAAATTTGGAAGTTCATGCTCCTACAGTTGTTATTATTGATGGCATAAGTTCAAATGCAGAAAGATGGAATGGCCACAGTGATCTTATATTCATATCTAGCATCATGTCAATTGGTTCCAAAGTTATTAGGAGAGAGTGGTGGCATGGACATGTATCTCTCAGCATACTGTTCATTATAAATGAGGAAAGTAGGTTAGAAAGTTTCAAAACAATTGTTGATGGCTTGAACAGTCACTTATCACACTGTTATGGTTGATACCTAGAAAATTACAGTCAACAAAATTATCAAGTTTCTACCAGTGTTTTATATATTAATGCTTATGTTTAATAGAAGCATACAGTATAGACAACCTGCATTTAAGATATTCTTTTTATAAAATGCTTTAACAATGCTGAGAATTATTTTGCTCAGTCTACTGCTATAAACTAACAAACAACTGCCACTGAAAATTCAACAGACTCTCTTTATTAGTTAGGTAAAGTATATCTGTATTGTATACTAATTCAATACAGTTTCATAACAGTAAGTGTTAAATATTACACATGATTATATAGATTGTGACCTTTAGCACTTATATGGGTCAGCCTCCCAAACATACACTGGCTGTTACATACACTGTATCAACCACAAATGTGATTTTGTATCAAATGATAAATGGTCATAGTATTGTAATCATTTATGAGGAATGTGTAATAAAGTGGCAATAACATGCATGAAAGAGTCTCAGGATATCACATCATGTGGTCATAATTTTTGCAGTTATAGTCACTTTGGGAAATTCCATCCAGGCTATGTTCTATGTTACTTTTGTGTATAGTTTTGCCAATCACAAGCCATGAGTGGTGTTAAGTTTTGGAGTGACAGATGTACAACCATTGGGATGAAACAGTAAGGTTTATTAGTGCTGACTTTCTGGGTGATGTTATCAGATCATATCTGGTTGACTTCAAGTCTTAGAGTGCCCCATTAGGCTTGGCAACAAGTAATTAATCTGCACTCTTTCTACCATTACACAAACAAGACCAAATCTTTGACATGGCTTACAAAGGTTTTTGTCTTATTAAATACAATGTGATTTTAGGAACTGATTGTTCTATCTCCCCTCTGGGTCAGAGGGTTAGGTTGCCACTCCACATCAGAGGGTGAAGCTGTCATCATAAATTTGATAGAAGTTTGTCCCCTTACTGTCTGACCAGAGGGTGACAGTTATATTCTGGTGGTCTCAAGTCTTTTGAAATAATACAAGATAACATTACAATATTCATGATGTGAAATTAACAGGACATTACCTGCAAGACATATTCTAAAACTCTGGAATTAATATAATACTACTTGCTTGATGCAGTGCATATAGCACCCATAATATTATAATACCTGTATAAAACAATACACATAACAATAGATGACTCCTGTGTATAATAACCTGTATCTATATCTGCATCTCTCTATTTGTATAACATTGTTTAGCACCTGAATATAACACAACATCAGGAAGCTCCAAGTGATGCAATCCAGTTGTCTTCCTAGTGCAACTAATGCACATTGGTGTAAGAAGCAAAGTCACAGAGATTTGAAGGTTCACTTTTCACCAACCACATTAAACCATTAACCAGGGGTTTGGACTAAGAGGTAGCTGGCACAGCAGACTTCCTAGTTCAGCAACTTGGAAGGCACTTGTGCCAAAGAAAGTTGGACCAAAGTCACCTGAGGCCTTGGCAAAAAGTGACTTGAAGTCAGGTCAGTTGACGCTACCTGTAAAGGGGTGGCCAAGTCAACAGAATATATTGTGCCTCACACTTGTCAGTTACTGAGATTGAAGTTTCCTGTGATTGTCATATATTTAATGCAAATTCCACGTTATAATTAAACTACGGAACATGGCCTGTATCACCATGCCCCCCAGTCATGGTAACATCCCCATCCAGGTTACAGAAGCCCCCAGCCTATGCAACCAGTCCACTCTGGGATCAAATCCTAAGACATCCATCCAACAGAGTTTTTTCCTCCTCAGAAAGACACAGTGTCAATTAGAGCAGAAGTACTTAGTAGGACCACGTCAAGGCCTTCAACCAAGATGGGAAAATTGTTAGCATAAGCACAATATCTGTAATAAAGTATTCATGTCATTGGCCAGTGACGTGTTTTGTACACAGAAATGGCTAAATGGACCAAAGAACATTGAAAGCCTCTGCCCTTAGCTATTTGGTTGGTTGGTTGTTCACAATCCACCTTAATCAAATTCAGTTACACTGAAGATAGAGGAAGTACATTCCTCTGAAATGTCAGAACAAACCAAGTATGTTACTTGATGCAAAGACCCAAAAGACATCCATCACTTGACCGGCATATGCCATAAGGAAGAAAGAGATATGTGTTGTACAGCATGAAGATCATGCTGAACAAAACTACAGCCTTTTAGGCATGCATTTCCATGTCTTGTAATGCAGTTCCCACCACAGAATGTGCCAGTCAAAAGGCTATTACTCCAGATAAAACTGTTACCATAAACTCTGATAGTTGCAATGTAAAAGTTGCCAACATATCACAGCCTGCAAGCAAAGCATTAAATAACTGATCCTGTAAAATACACACTTTTTATGTCAATGTGGTTAGGATTGTCATGTGAAGCATAAACCAAAAATGAATATGGTTCTGTTGTTATGTCAGACAGTGCCTAGTCAACAGGTACATCCAAGACTGGTGTTCTTTATTCCCTGTCAAATTCCAGTAATTTTATAATCTGTCTATTGACCTCTTTTATAATCTTTAATGCATAGCAACATTTTATTTCTGTTTTTGTCACATTTTGGAAGGTAATGTCTCTATCACGTCCCGTGCTGCAAGAGCCAACTGGCGCACTTCATCAGATGTCACTATATGCTGTTTCTCTAGGTATGCTCGACTGTTTGTCTCTGTGTCCTCAAGGAAATACCTAAAAGAGAGACATAATGCTAAATAACACTGATATCTCTGTCACATTCAAATTAAAAATGAATCATTTATAAAAATCATATACACAGGTACACTTTTATTTAGTTCAGTACTATAACTTGTAAGCTGTCACAGAATTCTGTACTAATGAGCAGAAATTTGGGCTGTTTAATGCTGTTGCTACAGGAAACACAATGGCATTCATTATCATCTATGCACAGAATAGAAACCACTCCTGCCAGATTATGTGCAATGAAACTACCAATTCAATGAAGAACTTAATACATGAGGGTATATAATGTAATGATGCTAATGTGGTGCAGGGTTTCAAGCAAGAACTTGCCATGACAGCATTTAGCTTTGAATGGCATTGCAAAAGGACACTAGTACAATGCCTTAGCCTTTAAGCCCAATACAAAATTAATACTTCAGTCCTCCCTTAGCTTTACTTGAATATTTGCAAATTAAGGAACAAAATATAAAAACACTGCTGAATTGCAGACTCTGAAAATTGTTATCAGCACCAGTTCCATTCAGTAATTATGAAGTACAGTATTTAAAAAACAAGATATGATTTTACACAAGATAGGCATTGTATGTATAACATTTTGACACATCTACATTATGTTTATATCTCCTCAGCCATTCTAACAGCGTCTCTCAAAGACAATGCTTGTGAGGTAATTTAATGTCACTGGAAACAATAAAATGTACTTAGGGCTTCATGTAATGTGCTCAACATTTTTACCCCATATTAACCAAGTTTGAAATTTCTAGACAGATTGTCATAAAATTTTCCACTATCAAATGTCACGAAAATCTGTCCAGTGAGAGCCGCAGATGAACAGACGAACTGTCTGACACCATTTCAGTCAAAGAGAGTATTTTAATAATGCCAGCAACAATAAAATCTATGAAGCTCTTCATTTCAAGTGTCTGATATTTTTGCCCAATTTTAATCAAATTTGGATTTTCTTGACACATTTTCAAATAAGGCCACAAGTGGTTATCAATTGATAGGTAGGTGTTTTATCTATAAAATTCAAGTTTCATGAGAAAGTGTGATGTATTACCCTAAGGTTTCTACAGTTAGTGTCTGGTGCCACTGATGCTGTATCAAATTCCATGGCAATCTGTCCAATGGGAGCTACACTGACACGTGCAGTAAGATGGACATGACGAAGGTAATAGGTGCTTTTTGCACTTACGCAAATGTGCCTAACAAGACTGTATTTTAATTTCAGTTGCAAACATTTTAAAATAAGAAGATTTAATACAATGAGTTCAATTCAATAACCAAAGCTCAAATGCTCCTCATAAACTATAATTACAACAAATCATACTATTTTTCTACACAGTTGCCCTCCTTTGCAATGCACTGGGTCTACCAATCTGTGTGCCTGCAGAAACAAGAGACGCTGTCCTGTGCCTTCAAATAATCGTGCACCACTTCTTTCAGAACTTTGTCACTTGAAAAATGTCTGTCTGTGAACCACACTTTCACTGACTCTTAACATGAAGTACCTTCAGGACGATGAGTTGTCTGGACTACATGTTGGATGCTGTAACACTTCAAACTTTATTTCATCAAATGCCTGAAGTCCATGTTGGGCAATGTGCAGTCAAACACTATCACTATCACTAACATGACACCAAGTTCCAAAGCATTTTCAGGAACAGTGCCCAGTGCTGGGGAGGAGAGGGGAGGGTGTAAGCCAGTAAAAATTACCGTGGCTCACCCAGAAGGGGGCCCAGGGCCTGACTATGTTGCTGTGGTTTGTCTTTCTGAGTAGTAGCATTATTTGTCAGTCTTTCTGATTTAGTGTAAAGATTTTTTGCTGGCCTACCCTTGATCAGGGGCCCAAAAAAATTTTACCAGGGCCCGAATGTGTTCTTGGTGGCCCTGATAGTGTCGCTTGTTCTTTATAATGGCATCCATACATTCAGTACTGTCCTCTTTTTTCAGATGTGCTGCCAGTCTAGAACACTGTAAGTCAGATGTGTTCAGTTACTTATAAATTGGTTTGAAATTTGGCCCATTACAGCCACTATCCCATCGCACACATGCATTCTTCCATGAATCCCTGCTGGGGCATACACTTTCATTATGCAAAAATCGAATAACCACACATTCTTCAGGTGTCGTGCAACCCATAAGAGGAAGAGGAACTGTAAACTTTTGCTTACATAACACACACACACAAGACCACTGGTGCTGAAGCGCATAGGAATTGGTAGCACAGTTCTGGCAAATGGGACTGATATGTTTTGCAGTCTTGCCAGCTACTGTGAATACATAATGATGTTTCTTTCTTCACTTACTGAATCACCTTTATAATTTTAAGTATGGGGTGCTATAAACACTCTGTAAGTCATGTGGCACATTCAGATGAGCTCACCCCTTACGATACTACACTTGCACATATAAGAAGACACACTTCTATGTTAATTTTGTGTAATGGTCTGATGACAGAAAAACACATAACCAATTATAAAACAATAAAAAAGAGTTGCTGTTGACAGCAAATGAAATGACACCAGTGGCCAAAAACAAAGTGCTATGCTACAGTTGGTATCATGTTTAATTTTCCCTGTACCTGTAGTTCACCATGATACCACAAGAATTTGCAAGTCCTCGAACACTTAAATCGGCCTGCCAGTTAAGCCGCCACATCACTGCTCCATTTCGAAGGTGAAAATTTGCTACAACAATAACAAAAAGAACTTGTTAGCATGAGTATATGAGTATGTGTACTTCTTCAAAAACAATTTATGAAAAAGGTCAAACCAAATTAAAAGTGGAAGAAACAACTTCATTCTTACAAGTTACAATAGCAAAATTAAAAGAGAGAGAGAGAGATATTACAGTCCTATTAGTTTGTGGTGACCTTTTTGCTGCAGGAGACAGGACAAAAGATGACAGTAATGGGGGTAGCATGACTAAACTCACTAGAGATGATAATCACACAGCTACAGAACTTACAGAAAATATTAACCACAAAGCTATAGAACTTAAAGAAAATATGAACCTTCAGTTACAATAACACTTATTTATTTGTCCATCCATTGGCTCAAATAGATGCTGAATCATCAATTATACACAGGCTCGAAGACCACATTCACACAAACAACTAACAATGATAAGGTATGATTTATTCTGTAAAATGAAGGAACAGGAGAGATGCCTGTGGGAGTATAGAGAGGTTATCATGTACAATTTTTTAGACAGTATTGACAGTTAACTTTAATTTGTTATTATGTCAGACCAAGAGTCTGTTGAATTCTGCCTAACTACAAGCTGCTGCCCACTGCTTGCTGTTGCTTACAACCACATGATTCTGAAAGTTTGTGTACAATCACACTGTTTCACACATTATTATTTCCTTTGTTGTAGTTAACATTTTATTCATTGGCCATATTTGGATATCACGATTAAACTTGCACTTTTAAACTGTAATGTTGAAATGTTCAACATGTTTATTTAACCCTTTCAACATGAAGGGTAAACTGTTTTATTTAAACATCCTGTTTGCACTGTGCAGTAAACACTTTTTATCTCGGTTATAAAACCAATCAATCATATAGGGCAAAAGTCGCTGTTTGTTCCGGGATAAATACAAAACTCATGCATACACTGTGGGCAGAATGTAGAATTCCTGAATGTTAAACCTGCTGGTGCATCAAGTAACATGTAGGCTTTAAGAGGTTAATAGATATGAAGTGGTCCAAGTGTATTTATGAATGCTTGAGTGTAGGAACATGGTGCTTCTTCACAATTAGATTTCTGGATATGGCAAAGATTACTACTGCAACACTAGTATCATTAATTTCACACTGCTGTAATTAAACTATTAGTCATACCAACATTATCTAATGCATAACCTCTTCTTTTCTCCAGGTACAAATATCCTGCACATAAGCGCATTAGGGGAGCTTCCAGGAGTGCCACAAGCTTTGAATCATTGGCCCAGCTATTGGTTTTAAATAGTTCTTTCAATTCTGACCAAAGAGTATTAGTTTGTAGATGACACCTCAACTGCTCAGCTTCTCCAGCAGTCAGAAGCTCTCTCTGGCCTGAAACAAAAGGATGCATTACACCTCTGTCATGCTGAATGCAAGAGAATAGATTACACTTAAATGGTATCTGTCATACATAACATAGTGACATACAGCAGCTCAAAACAAATGTGAAAGGGAATTAAAATTAAAGAATTGTTAGCACAGAGGAGAATAGCATGGACATGTTCAGCATTAATGAGGAAGAATATTACTGCATAAAAAAATTTAGTTAAAAAGTTGATGGGAAAATCCCATTTAGGAAGCACAGACATAGAAGGGCGAACAATATTAAAACTGAACTCCGAGAACTAGGATTCGAGAGTGTGATAGATTCAAATACCTCCAAGTACTGTCCAGTAGCAACATCATGTGCCTCCCCCACAGGGGACAATGCCTTTACGAAGGCCCATGTATAGCCAGGCAGGGAGGACTGAGTGATTTGAGAAAGATGGGGCCTACGCCAGTGAAAGTGTAACCACCAGCAGCATCACCCAAGCTGGACAGACCTCAGTGGAGCCAGATAGGAAGTGTGCCCCTGGTGAGTAAACCCCAATATAAAATCCTGATCCTCCACGTTGGGGGTCAGGCACAGAGTAACCCTATCCCTTAAAACACTCTGGTTTTGAAACCCCACAGAAAATGGGCCAATGAGTTATAGGAAGAAGAATAAGCTGTGTCATGTGTGCAAAGTTATGAACTTTCTAGTTGGATAAAAGGTAG
>JGI24697J35500_11274869_pt1 | contig 11020 bp, 10 predicted proteins | sample TergutMp193P1_FD_35500 | JGI IMG/M metagenome (IMG submission 35500) | reverse complement strand
CCCCGCTATTTACGGGGTTTAAAAGTTCTTCGGACACATAATCAGCATATCCTTCGCCTTTGTTTACATTTTCTATTAAAAACTGCTTATTCCATTCATAGTCTATTATTTCTGGTCTAAACCCTAAGTCTATAAGCTCTGCCGTAAATATGTCTATATCTTCTTCAGATTTGTTAGAAACTTCTATTGTAATCTCTGTTAGTTTGTTTATTTTATCGTCTTTCAAAAGTTACCTCTTATGTTTTTAATTACTTCGTTATCAATGTTTCAAAAATTATTATAGTTAACGAAAGACTTTATTCACTGCTTTTTATGCTTGAGTAGCTATAATAATTTTTGAACTATATTTTATTCATCTTCTCTCAAACCTCTGCTGTCTAAATAAATTGTAAATAAAAATCCTAATGTGAGCCATAGCAATGCTATTATTACGTATAAGAAAAGATTACCTTGCATATTCACACCGCCCATACCGATTCTTGCAAGAGCTGTTATAGTTCCAAGCACCGCACCAAAAACAGCATAATAAACGGTCTTTTCATAATTATTAAGAAGCCATACCATAATTTTAGCAATGCTTAAAATTCCTATTATAGCACCTATCATAAAAGGTATTAAAAGAGCAACAGTTGTAAAAAGTTCCATAGCATAGGCAGGCTCTCTAAGTATTGCTATTAAAAATGCAGGCACCGCTGCAACTGCATTATAAACTGTACCAAATTGCCCTAAAACCATTATTATCATACTGCCGCTAATGCCGGGTACTGCCATTAATGAAAGGGTTATTAAACCTGCTATAAATAAATCAATAAAATCACGAAGGCTTGATAAATAGTGTATTGCTATGTGTTCATCTGAATCCACATCTGCTGCTAATAGCATTATAAAAGCAAAAGCCGCAATCATAAATATTATGTTTAAAAAATTTAATTTTTCTTTCGTTCCATTTTTGGTTATTGTGCTTTTTGCACCCAATATGTTCATTTTTCTTAGCACTAAAGGGCTTGCACCAAACATTAGCCCTATAAAAAATGCATAAGAAAAAACAGGGAAGCGTATAATAACTTCATTTACTAAACTTGCAGAGGCTAGCACACCTAAAACAGCACCTAAGCCAATTGGCATTAAAAAAATCATACTTTTTTTAAAATTAGTCTTAAGCTCTGTAACCGCTATTAGCATATTTTTATAAAGGCCTAGTATAATGGCTAAAACCGAGCCTGAAAGCCCCGGCACAATAAGTCCAATACCTATTAAAACGCCTTTAAAAATGTTAGTTATACGCATATTTTTTATTGCTCCCTTGATATTTTAAATTTTTTTAGCCGTCGCTTCCTAATAGTAAATATTTATTAATAGTATTCTAATATGATTTTTAAATTAATCAAAGTTAAATAAACTATAGCCAATGAATGATTTTAGCCACTGCTTTCTAATCATGAGTGGCTATATTTTTTTAATAACTCGTTAAATTAACGGCTTGGTAAAACTCTGTAAATGCTTTTATTGTATACTCATTGTCTATTGTTGCTCCAAGCTCTCTTATAGAATGCATAGCAAGTATTGCTGACCCCATATCCACAACTTGTATGCCAAGTTCACGAGATATAAAAGCCGCTATAGTGCTGCCTCCTATCACATCTGATTTATTTACAAATTTTTGCACAGGAACACCTGCCAGTTCGCAAACTTTTTTAAAAACAGCTGCTGAATATGCAGTAGTCGTATATTTTTGAGCCGCTGAATATTTTATAACAGGTCCGCCTGTTAAAATAGGTCTATTTTCTTTATCGTGCTTTTTTTCTTGGTTTGGGTGCACTGCATGTGCAAGGTCTGCAGAGATTGCAAAAGAGTTGTTCATTTTTTTAAATAGTTCTTCTTTTTCATGCCCTAAGCCTATGTTTATTCTTTCTAAAATCTCTCTAAAATAAGTAGAATTTGCACCGCCGGCAGTTTGGCTTCCTATTTCTTCATGTGAAAATAAAACTAACACATTTATTCCATTCACATTATTGGCATTAAGAAGTGCTTCAAGCCCTGCAAAAGCCATCCAAGCATCGTCTAACCTAGTTGAAGAAATAAATTCTTCATTAACGCCTATTAAAGAACCTTTTTCATATTCATATAAAAATAATTCAAAGTCTAAAATATCTTCTATGCCAAGGCTTAACTCTTTTGCTAATATATTAAGAAGATAATTCTCGCTTTCTAATTTTTCGTTTACAAAAGCTAAGATTGGGTTCATATCGTCTTGGGCGTTATATTCATATCCTTTATTTATATCTCGGTTAAAATGAATACACAAATTTGGTATTATTAAAATAGGCTTTTCTATTTTAAGCAAATGCCTTTTTAAATTTTTATCTACTATATATCCTGCTACAGATAGTGGTCTATCTAACCAAGTGTTAAAAATTGGACCGCCATAAACTTCGGTATTTAATTTTATGTAGTTTTGTTCTACAATTATATGCTTAGGTTTTATTTTAAATGTTGGTGAATCTGTATGAGCACCAATTATATTGAATTTGTTAGGCTCTTGCCCTAGTTCAAATGCTGCTATAGTTTGTTCATCTTTCGTTGTATAATATTTTTGCCCGCTTTCTATTTTCCAATTTGTTTTTGGGCATAAATATTTATATCCGTTTTTTTCAAGCCTTGTGCTCGCATTGCTTACTAGGTGATAAGGGCTTGGAGAATCATAAATAAAATTTATTAGTTCTTTTGCTTTTTCTTTAATATCTTTTGAAAGCTCTTGTAGGTCGTTTTCTTTCATTAAAAATTCTCCTTATGCCTTTTCAATTACAATGTGTTTCGGTGTTTTTAAGTCAACAGAAAATTTAATTTTTCCAGAAATATTGCTTTTCATGCTTCCTAATGAATCTTTTCCAGCAGTTATTCTATAAATAGAATCTTCTTCTAATTGTACTGTTATTATTGTGCTATTTGGAAAGCCTTCAATACCAAAGCTAACGTAGCTTAAGTCATCTTTTTTATTAAAATCATGAATTGTTGTGCCAGGCACAGTTTCTAAGACTAGCTCTTCATTTTTTTCTAATCTTGTTGCTTCTTTATATGTGCTAACTTTATAAATATTTTCGCCGTGTTTAAAACCCTCAACCTTTTCTTTTTTCTCTGCTTCGTGGTTGCCAAAGCTTAATAGTCCGTCTTTTACTATCATTTTACAAAGCTCCTTTATTAATAATTTTTAATAATTTTCAGAAAAGTTTCTTTCGCACATTAATCTTCTTTGAATGTGTTTAAGCAAACATTCTGAATAATTCTTTATTATCTAATTACCATTATACACGAAATTTTACATATTATCAATGTTTTTTATTGCAGCTATAGCTTTTTGTTTAGCCTCAAAAACCTTATTATAATCTAGCAAAAATTTTTCAGCCGTTTTTTTCTAATTAAGAATATATATAATAAGGCTTTAAATAGCATTAAATATATAATTATAATCTTATAGGCACCCCTGGTCCTATAGGCAGCCCTAAAACCATCCATATTAGTAAAATTAAAGTCCATAACACAAAAATTACTACAGAATAAGGGAACATCATAGATATTATAGAACCAACACCAGACTCTTTCACATATTTTCTTGCAAAAGCAAGTATCATAGCAAAGTAAGTTAAAAGCGGTGTTATAACTGTAGTAGAAGAATCTGCAACGCGGTATGCGACTAGTGTAAATTCAGGTGTAAACCCCATATCCATCATTATTGGCACAAATATAGGTGCCATTAAAAGCCACTGAGCAGAGGCTGAGCCTATAAATAAGTTTATAGTAGTTGCTATTAGCATGAAAGTTAAAATTAATGGGAAACCAGTGAAGCCGAGTGCTTGAAGCAAATCTGAGCCAGAAATAGCAAGAATTATTCCTAAGTTTGATTGAGCAAAGAGCCCAACAAATTGCCCAGCAGCAAAAGCTAACACTAAGAAACCTGCCATGCTTTCCATAGTTTTAGTCATATGAATTGTTACATCGCCAGATTTTTTAATAGAGCCTATAACTTTTCCATAAACGATGCCCGGAACTAAAAAAAATATAAATAGTATTGGTACTAAGTGAGAAAAAAATGGAGAAGCTATTATAGCACCATCTACCCCACGCATAGGCCCCCATGATGGTATGATTAGTAAAGAAGCAAGCCCTGCTACTATTAGCATGGAAAGCCCAGCTAGTTTCATTCCTCTTTTTTGTTCTGCTGTTATCTCTGTTATTTCTTCTTTAAACTCGCCTTTATATTCACCTAGGCGGGGTTCTACAAATTTTTCAGTTAAAATGGTTATTACTATCGTTAAAAATATGTGTGAAAACGCCATAAAAAACCAGTTTCCAGTAACTAAAACTTCGTATGTAGGGTCAAAGGTGTCTACTGCTTGTTGAGTTATACCTACAAGCAATGTGTCTAAAGGGGTTACTAGCAAGTTTGCAGAAAAACCACCTGCAACACCTGCAAAAGCAGCAGCCAAGCCTGCTAAAGGATGTCTGCCCATGCTAGCAAAGATAGCAGCCCCAAGCGGAATTAAAACTACATAGCCTGCATCGGTCGCTATAGAGCTCATTATAGAAGCAAACACTAAAGTTGCTGTTATAATTTTTTTCGGTGCAGCCATAACTAGCGATTTAAGGGCAGTTCCCAAAAGCCCTGTACGCTCAAGCACACCAAGCCCAAGCATAATAGTTAAAACCATTCCTAAAGGTGCAAAGCCGGTAAAATTTGATACTACACTTGAAAATATAGTTCTAATTCCTTCACTGCTCATTAAATTTAGGGGTTGTATTTCTTGCCCGGTAGTTGGGTGTGTAACTGAAACGCCTGCCCAGCTCATAATAGCTGAAAAAACTATTAAAAGCCCAGTTAAAAATGCGAATAAAATAAATGGGTCTGGAACTTTATTTCCTATTTTTTCGATACCATCTAAAAACTTATTCACAAAAGTCTTTTTTTCATTGTCTGTTTTGTTCATTTTTTTCCTCCAACAAAAGTTTTTATAAGTTTATAATATTATTATAAAGTATAATTGTCAAAATTGCAACACATTTCACAATATAATTTTTGCCTTTTGGATAATACATTAAAACTTTTGTATACAGTATACAAATTGTGTGTGTAAACTAGTAAAAATATTTTTTCAGTATATTTTGTTACATTTTTATTACAATCCATATTGAATTATTTATTTTTTTAGTGATTTATGCTATTCTTATTCACATAATTATTATATTGTTCATTATTTAGAGAGGATGTATAGCTTAATGAATGAATTACAGCAATTATTAAATTTACAAAACGTAAAAGAAGATAAGCCACAATCAGTATTTCAACCATTTACTATGGCTGGTTGTTCTGAAAAAACTTTATTTTTTATTAATTTTTATGATAATCGCTTTCCCGCTAATGATATTAGATATTCATTCTTTGGTAATAAATAGTATGTTATACGGCGATAGTTTTTCTTATTTTTTGTACTTTGTAATAGTATATTTTATTATTGGCACAATTCATATTTTTGTGAAAACATATAAAGGGTATCTAAAAGAAAATTTAAATGAAAAATTTGTATATAAAGTTAAAACTTCTTTGCCAGACCATCTTCAGTATACAAATATACATTTGTAAATCATTTTTTTAAAAAGCCACTTTGTATTAGAAATTTAAATTTCAAAGAAGAAAATGCAAGGTTTTTTGGAAACTTTACAAATCAATTAGAAGATATAGAAGATATAATATCGGTTAAAAAAAGAGCTTTTAGTAAGCTCTTCTTTAAATAATTTGGAGTAGCTGTTTTTTCTTTAGTTCAAATTCTTCTTTAGTGATTATTTCATCGTCCATTAAGCTTTTAAATTTTCTTATTTCATCGGCAGGGTGTATTTTTTCTTCTGTGCTTCAATATTTATATGGTCTGTAGATAGTTGATTTTTCATTATTTTTTCTATATGTTCTTTAACTTTCTGAATTTTTTCAATATCTTTTTCTAAAAATACGATGGCTTCATTGCTATGTTCACCTTTAATTTCAAGATATCCATTTTCAAGTTCTAAACTAGTAATCGAAAAAAGTTTTTAAATTCGTTTTTAGTAATTTCTGAAAATTTGAATATTGTATGCCTACTATACTTAATTAATATCATACAACCAATTGAAAGTATTCTATTGATTTTTTTCAAAAACTAGTGTATAATTAAACTCATGAAGAATGTGAAAAATAACAATCATGATTTAACAAACGGGAAAATTTTTAGTAAGTTGCTTCTCGTTGCGGCTCCCATTATGCTAACATCTATGGTTCAAATGTTACATAATTTAATGGATATGTTTTTCTTAGGGCTTGTCGGTGCGGAGGGATTAGCAGCGGCAGGCACTGCTGGTATGTATTTATGGCTTAGCATGGCTTTGCTTTTTATATGCAGAATGGGTGCAGAAGTTGGAGTTAGTCAAAATGTTGGTTCGGGAGATTATGAAAAAGCAAGGCAATTTGCAGAAAATTCTATAATATTATCATTTATATTAGGCATTTTATTTTCAGTGTTTGTAGCTGTTTTTAGAGTTCAACTAGTTGGCTTTTTTAATATTCCAGATCAAAGAGTAGTTTACTATTCAGAGCAGTATTTGTTATTTATTTCACCCGTTTTCCCTTTTATGTATGTGAAAGCAGTTATGACTGGCATTTATAATGGGTATGGAAATGCAAAATTACCTATGATTATAAATTCAGCAGGTTTTCTTTTTAACCTTATCATCACCCCTATATTTATTTTCGTTTTAAATTTAGGCGTTGCTGGGGCTGCAATATCAACTACTATTGCATATATACCGCCTTTTTTTGCTTCTATATGGGCTTTGAAAAAATATAAAAATAGACCATTTGAAGAATTTAACTTTTTTATAAAACCATCATCACAAATAATTAAAAAAATTTTTAAAATTGGAACGCCTATGGGTGTTGAATCTGCATTGTTTACTTTTTTTACAATGTTTATAAATAGGTTTATAGCTTCTTATGGTGTGGAAGCTATAGCTGTGAATAGAGTGGGAACACAATTAGAAAGTTTAACTTGGCTCGTTGGCGGTGGTTTTGCTACTGCTGTTACTGCTTTTATAGGGCAAAACTATGGTGCAAAAAAATATGACCGTTTAAAAGAGGGTTTTAGAGTAGGAATGAAGACTATGTTTATTTATGGGCTTTTTGTGTCTATAATCTCTATAATATTTGCGAGACCTTTAATGTCTATTTTTTTACATGAAACTAATGAGATTGCTCTAGGTGTAAGTTATATGCGTATTCTAGCATTTATGCAATTAGTAGCTTGTTTAGAAGGTGTTGCAGCTGGTGCTTTTCGCGGCAAAGGCAACACTATTGCACCAAGTATTACTAGCGTTACTATGAATGCTTTAAGGGTTTTAATTGCTTATTTTTTAAGTTTGCATTTAGGGCTTTATGGAATATGGTGGGGTGTAGTAATTGGGGCTAATATACGTGGGCTTTGGGTTGTAACTTGGTATTATATTAGCGAGAAGAAAATGAAAGAGAATTTTAACGATGATAGAGCAGCTAACAATTAAAAATATAGCTATAATCGAAGAATTGACAGTAAATTTTAATAGTTCCTTAAATATTCTTTCTGGTGAAACAGGGGCTGGGAAGTCTATAATTATTGATTCTTTAAGCTTTTTATTAGGTTCTAAAACTCCTATTTCTGTTCGTGCAGGGGCAGAAGTAGGGGAAGTTTTAGGTGTTTTTTTCATTAATGAAAAAAATAGAGAAGAAGTTGGTAATATAGCTCCCTTAGAAGAAGATGGCAAAATATTAATTTCACGAACTATTTCTTCAAAAAAAAATACGATAAAAATAAACGGCAAAACTTCCACCTTAGCAATTTTAAGAGAGCTTTCAGCCATGCTTATAGATATTCATGGGCAGTTTGAGCATAGCTATTTAATAAATGAAGCGAAGCATATAGGGCTTTTAGACTGGTTTTGCAATCCAGAATTAGTTAAAATAAAAGAAAATTTAGCAGCTAGTATAAATGAGTATAAAAATATAAATGAAAAGATAACTTCGCTTTCTGAAAAAGCTTCTGAGGAACGCATACTTCTTTTAAATGAATACATAGAAGAATTTGAGCTTTTAAAATTAAAGCCAAACGAAGAAGACCAAATCGCCGAGCGTTTAAAATTTTTGCATAACTATAAAGATAATTCTGAAAACCTTTCAAAAGCTGCAGAATTGGTCTATTATGATGCTCTGCTTAAAATTACCGAAGCTAAAAAGCTTCTAAGAAATACACAATATGAAGAACAGCTTGAAAGTTTAAGAATTTCATTAGATGATTTAGGCAGAGATTTAAAAAGCACAAATTTAAAATTAGATATGAATGAGCTTGTAAATTTAGAGCTTAGATTTTCAGAAATTCAAAAGCTAAAAAGAAAGCATATTCGTGAATATGATGAGCTTTTAACATATCACAAAGAGCTTATAGATGAATTAGAGGGAATGCAAAATTTAGCACAAAATTTGAATGAACTAAATATTTTAAGAAAAGATATACAAGGTAATATAGTGAAAGATTGTGAAACTATGCACAATTTTAGGCTGGAAGCAAAACAAGTTCTTGAGATAGAGATAACAAAAACTTTGAAAGATTTAAATATGCCAAATGTAATATTTAATGTTTCTATTGAAAAGAAACAAAGCTTGAGTGCTAATGGCAATGATAATGTTTCATTTTTAATTTCTCCTAATCTAGGTGAAGAATTGAAACCGCTTGCTAAAATAGCCTCTGGTGGTGAGATGAGTAGGGTAATGTTAGCTTTAAAATCTACTCTTGCTAAAAATAATAAAACGCAAACTTTCGTGTTTGATGAAATAGATACAGGTGTAAGCGGGCGGACTGCTCAAAAAATAGCAGAAAAGCTAGGCATAATGTCTAAAGAGAAGCAAATATTGTGTATTAGCCATTTGCCTCAAATAGCCGCTATGGCAGATAGCCACTTTTTAATAGAAAAAGTTCAGCATGAAGGCAAAACACGCTCTAATATGCGTGAACTCTTAGGTGATGAAATAATAAATGAACTAGCAAGGCTTATAGGTGGTGCTAAGATTACAGAAAACACTTTAAATGCAGCTAATGAAATGAAAGAGTTGGCTATTAATTTGAAAAACTCTTGATAGATGGTAAGCCCCGCTTCAAGTGGTTAAAAAACTTGAGACAAGGCATAATTTTTAAGGATTTTTAATAATTTATGAATAAAATTTATTTAGATAACGCTTCAACTACTCAAATGATAGACGAAGCATACGAAATAATGCTTCCTCATTTTAAACAAAACTTTGCAAATGCAAGTAGTGTTTATAAATTTGGCAAAGAATCTAAACGTGAGATTGAAAAAGCCCGTGAATCTATAGCAAATTCTATAGGGGCTAAATTTTCACGTGAACTTTATTTTACCGCTAGTGGCACGGAAGCTAATAATTGGGTTTTGAAATCTTTATCTAAAAAAGGTTCACACATTATAACTAGCCAAATTGAACACCATTCAATTTTAAAACCACTAAAATTTTTAGAGAGACAAGGTGTTTCAGTTACTTATTTACCAGTTACAAAAGATGGTTTAGTTACCCCAGAAGTTCTTGAAAGTGCAATTACTGGCAATACTAGTTTAATTTCTATAATGTTCGCTAATAATGAAATAGGAACTATACAACCTATTGCTGAGCTTTCAAAGGTTGCAAAGAAGCACAACATACTTTTTCATACAGATGCTGTTTCAGCACTTGGTTCTATAAATATTAATGTGCAAGAGCTTGGCGTTGATTTTTTAACTATTTCTGCTCATAAAGTTTATGGACCAAAAGGTGTTGGTGCTTTATATGTTAATTCTAATGTAGAGCTTCCTGCATTTATACATGGTGGTGCTCAAGAAAGAGGGCGGAGAGCGGGGACAGAGCCTGTTCCTCTCATAATCTCTTTTGCAAAAGCGCTTGAAGTTTGCTTAACAAATATGGAAACAGAAAAAAAACGTTTGCATAGTATTGCTTATAACTTCATAGAGAAAATTTTAGTTACTGTGAGTGGTTCTAATTTAAATGGCCCGCCAATTACTGCTATTGAAAATATTAATAGACTTTCTAATATTATAAATTTTAGCTTTGAAAATATTAACGGTGAAGATTTAATTATTATGTTAGATAATGAGGGTTTTATTTGTTCATCTGGGTCGGCTTGCACTGCTGGCTCTTTAGAATTTTCACACGTGCTTACCGCTCTAGGCATTTCAGAAAATGCGGGTTCTTTAAGAATCTCTTTAGGGCTTTTTAATAGGGAAGAAGATTTAGAAAAGTTAGCCGAAAGGCTGCCTTTAATTATAGAAAAATTAAGAGGATATTTATAGAATTGATTACCTCTAAAAACCTTTTAGGTTTTTAGAAAGTTTTGTTAAAGATAGCTAGTTTTAAGCTATCTTGGGTGAACTAAAAACGACCAAAGGGATTTTTTTAGAGATATCCAATTTATCAAGGGGAGGGTAAGTTATTAAAACTATGCAAAAGAAAAAAGTAGTAGTTGGGATGAGCGGCGGTGTTGATAGCTCTGTTGCAGCATATTTATTGCAAAAAGAGGGTTATGAAGTAGTTGGTGTTACTATGAACGTTTGGAAAAAAGAGGGCGATGAAATGATTGAAAGGCGTGGCGGCTGCTGTGGGCTTAGTGATATAGACGATGCTAGAAGAATAGCCGATAAGTTAGGAATAGAACACCACGTCTTAAATTTTAGGGGTGATTTTCACCGTGCTGTAGTTCAAAATTTTATTGATGAATATAAAGAGGGGCGTACGCCGAACCCTTGTATAGCTTGTAACCGTTTTGTTAAATGGCAGTCTCTTTTAAATAGATCTATTCCTTTGGGGGCAGATTTTATTTCAACAGGGCACTATGCAACAATTGCACAAAATAATAATAATGGGCGTTTCACAATAAAAATTTCAGAGGGCGGTGGGCATAAAGAC
>JGI24697J35500_11274870_pt1 | contig 11079 bp, 9 predicted proteins | sample TergutMp193P1_FD_35500 | JGI IMG/M metagenome (IMG submission 35500) | reverse complement strand
CAGAGCTTATAATTACTCACCACCCACCAGTTTTTAAAGGGTTAAAGCATATAAATACACATACAGCTTTAGGAAAACGTATTATAGATTTAATTAAGCATGATATAACTGTATACGTATCGCATACAAATTTAGATATAGCAGAGGGCGGCGTTAATGATTCTCTTTTTAATAAGCTGCAACTAAAAAATAGAGAGCGTTTAACAGATACATTAGGATTAGTTGGAGATATTCAAAATCCTATGTCTCTTTCTGAATTTGCAAAGTTTACAGCTAAGCAATTAAACGTGCCTATTGCAAGGTATGTTGGTGAAGAGGATACTTTAATAACTAGAGTTGCAGTTTGTGGGGGCAGTGCTTCAGATATTTTTATGTTTAAATCTGCTATTAATAAAAACGCACAAGTTTATGTTACAGGTGATTTGCGTTACCATGAAAGCCAAAAAGCTAGAGATATGGGTTTAAATTTAATTGATGCAACCCATTATGCAACAGAAGCACCTGTTTTAGAAGATTTAAAAATATATTTGCAAAGCCATTTTGAAAATTTAAATATACATGTTTTTGATGATGAGCAAATTTTTAAAGAAGTAAAAATTTTATAAATTAGTTATCTTAATGAGGGTAGGTGTTAACATTTTAGATATAACAAACCCACACGGGTTCAGAGCTTACCAAAGAAGTGTAGTTTTTATGATGTTAACTTCTTTTCGTGAAGTTTTGGGGGTTAAGGCACGCATTTTAGTTGAGCATTCAATGAGTAAAAATTTATTTTGTGAAATTGTTGGAATGCCTGTTACAGAAGAGCTTTTAGAAAAAATAACCGCTTCTATGGAGGAAATGGTTAAAAGTGATTTGCTTATAGAAAAGCATGTAATGCCTATAGAAGAAGCTATTTCAATTGCTGAAAGGCAAGGGCAATATGATAAAGTTTTAAATTTAAATTTTAGAAGGTCTTCAAATGTTCATTTTTATAAACTGAAAGATTTTTATAATTATTTTTATGGACCAATGTTTCCGAGCTGCAAATATTTAAAAATTTTTAAACTTTCAGTGGCAGATGGCGGCTTTATAATACAATTTGAAGACCATCAAAACCCAGGCAATTTAAGACCAATTAAGAAAATTCAAAATGTTAATACTGTTTTTCGTGAAAGTTCTAAATGGCTTAAGGTTTTAAATGTGGACACTGTAGGTGCTTTAAATAAAAATATTGCTAATAGAAAAATTCGTGATATTATAGCAATAAATGAAGCACTTCATGAAAAAAAGGTTGCAAGCATTGCAGATAATATTTCAAATAAAAATAAAAAAATAGTTTTCATAGCAGGGCCAACTTCTTCAGGGAAGACTACCTTTGCACATAGGCTAGCTATTCAACTTAAAGTTACTGGTATAAACCCGCACGTAATCTCTTTGGATAATTATTATAGAGATTATGACCCAAAAGAAAACTTAGAAGATTTAGATTTAGAATCAATTAACGCTATAGATGTTGCAAGTATAAATAGCGATTTAGAAAATCTTTTAAAAGGCGAAACTGTGGACATTCCTATATATGATTTTGTAAAGCGTAAAAAAAGTTACCAAGGTAATTTTCTTAAGCTTAGCTTAAATGATGTTTTAATAATAGAGGGTATACATGGGCTTAATGAAAGTATAAGTGAAAAAGTGCCTAAAGATATTTGTTACCGTGTGTTTATTTCTGCTTTAACTCAGTTAAATTTAGATGACCACAATAGAATTTCAACTTCAGATACTAGATTAATTAGAAGAATGACTAGAGATATAACTTATAGAAATACATCGGCTCGCACAAATTTAGCGATGTGGTCAACTGTATTAAAAGGCGAAGCGAAATACATATTCCCTTATCAAAATACAGCAGATGCAGTATTTAATTCAGCTTTAGTTTATGAGATGAGCATATTAAAGCAATTTGCAGAGCCTCTTTTATTTGCTATAGATAAAACTAGCCCAGAATATTTAGAAGCTAGGCGGCTAATAAAGTTTTTAGATAGTTTTTTAGGTGTTAGCAGTGAACAGGTGCCCAAAAATTCTATTTTAAGAGAATTTATAGGCGGTTTAAGTCTTTAATTTACCTATATATTGTATTTTGTGATGTATCAATCCTTTTTAAAAAATAAAAAACCGCTATTTAAGCGGTTTTTTATTAATCCAACTCTTTCAAAAGCTTTTCTAAGGCTTTTCTAATTTTATCATTTTTCTTTAAAAAGCCTAGCTTTTCTTCGTATTCTTCTAAGGTGTTTATAGCGTTTTTTAAATGGTCTTTCACGGCTTGTGCTGTAATATTTTGTTTTTCTGCTATTTCGCTCATTGAAAGGTCTTCATGGTAGTATAATTCAAATATTTCTTTTTTCTTTTCAGTTAAAAGCTTGCCATATATATCATAAAGTTTCGTTGTTTTTTCTCTATCACCCACTATTTGCTAGCTCATCTTTTTTACTACAAATTCTTCTTCCTTGTAGTCTATTTCTGCTTTTTCACCCTCTAATATAGTTCCGCTTAAAACTTCTTCTGCTAGGCGGTCTTCAATTTTAGCTTGAATAGCACGGCGAAGTGGTCTTGCACCGAAAGCAGTATCAAACCCCTCTTTAGAGATTTGCTCTACTGCTTCATTTGTTACAAATAGTGTAATTTGCATATTTTCTTTAACACGGTCTATAACTTCATTTATCATTTTTGTAGCTATTTCTTTTATATCATCTTCAGAAAGAGGGTGAAAAACTGTTATATCGTCTATACGATTTAAAAATTCTGGGCGGAAAATATCTTTTATTTCATTCATTACATTTTTTTTCATATCTTCATAAGATTTTTCAGCTGTTGTATTTGAAGTGAACCCCAATTTTTTAGGATTTATTATACTTTTGGCACCAGCGTTTGAAGTCATAATGATTACCGTATTTTTAAAACTTACTTTTCTACCTTGGCTGTCGGTTATGTGCCCATCTTCTAAAACTTGCAGCAAAATATTAAAAATATCTGGGTGGGCTTTTTCTATCTCATCTAAAAGGACTACTGAATAAGGTCTGCGGCGTATTTTTTCGCTAAAATGCCCACCGTCGTTATAGCCAACGAAACCAGGAGGGGAACCAATAAGTTTGCTAACAGTATGTTTCTCCATAAACTCACTCATATCTAGCCTTATCATTGCATTATCATCGCCGAAAAGGGTATTTGCTAATGCTTTGCAAAGCTCAGTTTTTCCAACCCCTGTTGGCCCTAAAAATAAAAATGAGCCAATAGGTCTTTTAGGGTCTTTAAGACCGACACGCCCACGCCTAATAGCACGAGATATACTTTTTACTGCTTCATCTTGCCCTATAACTCTTTCGTGTAAATCTTCTTCTAAGTTTATTAATTTGCTCTTTTCATCGCTTTGTATTTTTTGAACGGGTACACCAGTCCAATTTGTAACAACATCTGCAATGGCTACTTCATCTACAATACTTTCTTTCTTAGTTCCAGACTGCCACTTTTCTTTTTCTTCTTTAAGCTGAGTTTTAAGTTCATTTTCTTTTTGCTTTATAACACCTGCTTTTTCAAAAGATTCAGTTTTTATAGCTTCTTCTTTCTCTTTTTCGAGGTCTTCAAGTTCTTTTTCTATTTCTGTAATTTTTGGTGGGGCAGTGTAGCTTAAAAGGCGAATTTTAGAAGCACTTTCATCTAAAAGGTCTATAGCTTTATCTGGTAAAAATCTATCGGTTATATACCTTGCACTTAGGCGAACTGCAGCTTCAAGAGCTTCATTAGTAATTTTAACGCTATGGTGTGCTTCATATTTATCTCTTAAGCCATATAGCATTCTTATTGCTTCTTCTTCGGTAGGCTCTTCAACATTTACTGGTTGAAAACGCCTTTCAAGGGCTGCATTTTTTTCAATATAACGTCTATACTCGTCCATAGTAGTAGCACCGACAACTTGAATTTCGCCACGGGAAAGAGAGGGCTTTAAAATATTTGAAGCATCTAAAGAGCCATCTGCCCCACCTGCCCCTATAATTGTGTGAATTTCATCTATAAAGAGTATTATATTTTTAGTATTTTTAAGCTCTTCAAGAATTTTTTTCATACGCTCTTCAAATTCACCACGGTATTTAGTGCCTGCTACAACTGCATTCATATCTAAAGAGACAACTCTTTTAGTCTTCAAAAGCTCTGGCACTTCTCCAGAAGTTATCTTTTGGGCTAAACCTTCTATAACTGCAGTTTTTCCGACCCCTGGGTCTCCAACTAACACTGGGTTATTTTTAGTGCGCCTAGATAATATTTGTATTATACGCTCAATTTCTTTTTCACGACCTATAATAGGGTCAAAAATACCATCCTTTGCTATAGAAGTAAAATCTCTACTAAATTTATCTAATACTGGCGTTCCATTTTTAGATTTTGATTTAGGGTCGTTTGAATTATTAGGCATATTCATAAAAGGGTTTTGCATATTTGCACCCATAGTCATAGCCCCGCCTGCCCCTATTCTTTCATATATTTCTTCAATTAAGCTGTTTATATTTATTTTTAAGGCAATTAAAATTTTAAAAGCTAGGCTTTCTGTGTCTCTAGTAATTGCTAAAAGAATATGTTCAGTTCCTATATAGCTAGATCCAACTTCAACAGACACATTGTGGCTATTTTCAAGAAGCCTTTTAGTTCTCGGCGTAAAATCTTTTGGTGTATTTTGTTCGTCTGTAATACCTGTCATTTGTTCTATTTTTTCTTCAACATCTAGTTCTGAAATATCGTTATTATCTAAAGTTTCATATGCAACGGAATCTTCAACGTGTACAAGTGCTAAAAGAATGTGTTCAGTGCCTATATAGGCGTGCCCAAATTCACCAGCCAATTTTCTTGAAGCTTCAATTACTTCTTTTGATTTTTGTGTAAAATTACCTTGTGGCATAATTTATTTTCTCCTTTTTTAGCTTATAAGTTTTTTAACATTAGATTTTTATAAACTCTCTCTAATGTAAGAAGCTCTTAATGCGTTTATCTCATCATGCTCGGCATTTTCAAAGTTTCCTATATGGTCTAAATAGTTAACTTTTAAAGCCCCATAGTCTACATTCATCATAATATTATATATTGGCGTTTTAATCTCTTCTTTTAAAACGCCTGCTAATATGCCTATTTTCACTTTAGAAAGCAAGCTTCTAGCTTCTCTAATATCTATCGCTCTTACATATTTTAAAGTTCCATAAGCTCTATATACGCTATCTTCAAAGGAACTTTTATTTTTTCTTTTTTCTAACTCTTCTAGCTCGGTTTTAACTAGTTGGTTAACTGTTTTTTGCAAGTTTTTTAAAAGGTCTTCTTCTGAGCGGCCTAGTGTAATTTGGTTGGAAACTTGAAATATGCTTCCCTCAGATGAGCTGTGTTCACCATGAAGCCCTCGCACAGTCATCCCTAGGCTTGCTAAAGAGCGTGTTAAATGCTCCATTCGCCCTCTTAAGCTATCTAGCATAGGTAGGTGTAGCATATAAGAAGCACGCATTCCTGTGCCTGTGTTGCTTGGGCAGCTAGTTAAATAGCCGTAAGTTTCGTGAAAAGCATATTCTATACTTTCTTCAATTAAATTATCGGTATAATTTGCTAATTCATAAGCTTTTTCAATATTATTTCCAGTATATATACTCTGTATACGTATGTGGTCTTCTTCGTTTAGCATTACGTGTATAAAATCATCTTTACTTGAAATTAAGGCACTTGGACGTTTGCTTCGTACTAAATCATGGCTTATTTTGTGGTAATCTAATAAGGTGAGCTTTTCTATAGTTGTTTTTTTATGAACATCTATAAACTCAAAATTATTTGTTTTTTCCATTATCGCATTAGTAACATCTTTAATCATTTCTCTAGCTTGTGTTTCATCTAATTTGAAAAGAAAAGGGTATTTTCTTAAATTTCTTGCAAGCCTAAGCCTGCAAGAAATAATTGGGGAATCATCTTTTAAATTTTCATACCATGCCATTATTTGTATCCTCTTTGTTTTCTTCGTTTTCTCTTTTTAAAGCTCTTATTCTATCTCTTAAAATAGCCGCCTGCTCATATTCTTCAAGAGAGATTGCTTTTGCTTGCTCTTTTTCTAATTTTTTAATTTGCCAAGCTATTTTTATGGAGTTTTCATTTGTTTGAGGAATTTTTCCTACGTGCTCTGTTGCTCTTTGTATACTTTTAAAAATATCTAAAAGTTCTTTTTCAAAAGTTTCATAGCATTTTTCACAGCCAAATTTTCCAGATTTTCTAAACTCTGCCGATGTAGTCTTACATTTGCATTCTAATGTTTCTTCTTTTTGTTGTTTTTTAGATGGGTCTAAAGCATCTAATCCGTAAAACATATGTTTGAGCACATGGTTTAAAACTGCTGGTGCATTAGCTTCCATATTGTATTCTAAAGAGCATTTATAGCAAAGGTTCAGCTCGGTTTTCTTGCCTACTGAAATTTCTTCTATAGTAACACTTGCATTTAATTTTTTACAGTGGTCGCAAATCATAGTTCCTCTCTTCCATTGCTCTTTTTATTAGCTATATTATAAAGCGAAGTTTTGAGAGTTTCACGCGTTTTTTTACGTGTAAGCTCTATTAAGCCTAGATTGGTTATTCCTAAAACATTCACTTTTATTCTGTCTTTTTTCGTTTCTTCTATTAAGTGTTTGAGAAGCTCTTCTTCATCGTCTTTTGAAGACATATTTATAAAATCTACCATTATCATACCGCTTAAATTTCTTAAGCGAAGCTGATATGCAATTTCTGCTGCTGCTTCTTTATTAGTGCGAAGAAACATATCTTTTCTTAAAGATTTACCAGTGTTCACATCTATAACTATAAGTGCTTTCGTTTGCTCTATTAAAATATAACCACCGCTTTTCAGCCAAACTTTTTCACGCATATCTAACTGTTTATTTATTTCATATTCATTAAAAAGGTCGTGAGTTTCACTGTAAGTTGTGAAAAGAAGCTCATACCCCTCTGTTATTTTTTTAATTTTATCTATATCGTTATTAGTTACTATTTTTTCAGCTTCGGGTAAAAATGAACGCAAGCTAGACTCATAATAAGTAATCTCATTTGGGCTGTATAATAAACTAGGGGAATCTACTTTGTTCATCTCCTCTATTTTATTATGTAAGTTGGTAACTTCTTTTGCTATATCTTCTTCTGAAGCTTTTTCTGAATCCGTACGCAGTACAATTCCATAACCTTTTGGGCATATAGTTTTAGCAAATTCACTGTGCCCTGCACCTTCAATTTTTTTAGAAATAGTAACAGAGTTTGCATTTTTTCTTAATACAATGTATTTTCCAGCTAAAGTAATTGTTTGCGAAACGAAAGTAGCTTTAGTCTCTGTTTTATCTTTTTTCACTTGCACTAAAACTAGGTCTCTTTCTTTGAAGCTTTGCTCTTGTAAAAAGCCTGTTTCGCCTGCTATGTCCACAAAGCAAAAGTTTGGGTGCACATCCCGGACAATTGCCATATAAATATTCCCAACTTTACTCACATTATCTTTATCATCTATCAAAACTTCTATTGCTTTTCCATTTTTTAAAAGTGCAGTTTGAGTGTATTTTTTTTTAATGTTTACTACTACCAAATTCATTTATTTTTCTCCTGTGCAGTTCATTCAAAAAGTCCCTAATCTATATTATAAACAAAATTTTAGAATATTTCAAATGTTTTTTTTAAAACTTAGAACTTTTAAAGGTAGAGCACTTATAAAAGCTTCTAAGTTTTCATAAAGGTGTGTTAAAGATAAACCGATTTTTAGGTTGTTTTCTCCTGTACAGAGCCCCTTTTCTAACAATTTTATAACATTATTTCTCAAGATTCTTTATTTTGTGATAGTTGTGTTATAATTCTAAGATGAGTGTTTTAAAAATCGTGAAAGGTTTGTTAAAAGAAAAGACACATTTCATAGCAGAGGGCAAAACTTTTGTTGATGATATTCCTAAGTTTATAAATATATTCGGCATTTTTATTGATGAAGCTAAGAAAGATAATTTTGATATAGAGCACTATAAGAGTAAATCTAAAGTGTATATTATATCGGCGGCTAATTTTAAAAAACTTTCAAATACTGTAACCCCGCAAGGTATTTTAGCACTTTGTGAAATACCAATTTATGAATTCCCTAAATTAGGTGATTTATACTTATTTTTAGACGGTATTAGAGACCCCGGGAATATGGGAACTATAATAAGAACTGCTGAAAGTGCTGGGGTTTCTGCTATTTTTCTTAGCAAAAATTGCGTTAATATTTATAACCCAAAAGTTTTACGCTCTACTATGGGGGCTATATTTAATTTACCTATTTTCTCTTGTGATATCGTTTCAGAGCTTAGAAAACTAAAAGATTTTAAAATAATATGCACTAGTCCAAACACTGAAAAAATATATTATGAAGAGAGTTTAAAAGAAAATATAGCTATAGTTGTTGGAAATGAAGCTGCAGGTGTTTCAGAAGAAGTTTTTAAAGAAGCAAATGCTATAGTTAGTATTCCTATGGCTGGGAAAAGTGAATCTTTAAATGCAGGTGTCGCCTCTGGAATAATGATTTATGAAGTTTTAAGGCAAAGAGCCATAGGCGGCACTCTTTATAATAAGATGCCCAATTCTAAAAAAACCAAAAAAAATTAAAAAACCAAAATAAGGAGAATAAAAAAATGAACCCAATAGTAACATTAGAAATAGCAAAAAGAGGAGAAATAAAAATAGAACTTTATCCAGAGGTTGCACCAAACACAGTTAATAACTTTATAAGCCTAGTTAAAAGTGACCACTATGATGGGCTTAAATTCCACAGAGTTATAAAAGGCTTTATGATACAAGGCGGCTGCCCTAAAGGAAATGGAACAGGGGGACCTGGGTATGGTATAGAGGGTGAATTTGCAGAAAATGGTTTTGATAATGAGCTTAGCCATGAAAAAGGAATTATTTCTATGGCTAGAAGCGGAGACCCTAACTCTGCAGGCAGCCAGTTTTTCTTAATGCATGAATTTTCACCTCATTTAGACGGTTCATATGCTGCTTTTGGCTCTGTTATAGATGGTTTGCATATAGTAGATGAAATAGCAGAAGTTGAAACTAGCTTTGGTGATGCACCAGTTGAAGATGAGATAATTTCAAAAGCAACTGTTGAAACACATGGTGTAGAATATCCAGAGCCTAGAAAAGTATAGCTTGCCTTTGTGTTGCTAATAAATAAACAATTTTTAGGGAGCTATTTATATGATACAAAAAAAGACATTTGCTTTAAAATACAATGTTGGTAAAAGGGTATATTTGCGATGTTATAGTTGTAGCAGTAAGCTAAAAGGGGATGAAAAAATTTGCCCTGGTTGTAACATGGAAATAGAGCATGAACCGAGCTTAAATTTTGCTAAAAAAGAGCCTAAAAAAACCTCAGAAGCTTCAAATGAGCCAAAGACTGTTTTAAAATTTGAGCAAGCTGAATTTCTTGAAGTGGCATTGGAACAAGTTGACCAACAAGACCCGGAAAAAGAGCAAATAGATAAACTAAAAACTAAGAAGAAAGAGTTAGCTAAAAAAGAGGTTTCTTCTGTTTCTGGTAGAATAAAAACGCCATCGCCAGCTTCAGGCAAAATAAATAAATCTTTGCCTGAAAAATCACGCAGTGCAGAGCAAGAATTGGCAGCGGTCGGTGAAGCGATTTCTAGCAATAGCAATAAGCGTAATTCTTTCCGTTTGTTTATGATAGTTTCGGTTTCTTTAGTTGGTGTTTTGTTTATAATGTTAATTCCAAGGCTTTTTGAACAGCAGCCTTATTATCAAACTTCTGAAGCATTACCTAACGAAGAAAATAACGAACATGTATTAGAAGCTGAAAATGAAAATTTAGAGAATATAGAAAATTATAACGGCTATCCTATAAAATATGAAACTTACCCATCATATTATGTGCATGGAAATTATGAAGATTATTATGAATACCCGTCATATGGGAACTATATAGACTATTATTCTCTTATTTATCAAGCTTCAAACTTTATGGCTCAATTTGGAGATACAATCTCAGTATATTTTGAAAACTTTGAAACTGGGTTTGTGTTTCACCATAATCCTTACGAAGTTTACTTCGCTTCTAATCTAGCTGCTTTGCCTTTTGGATTTTATATTTGGCAAAAATCAAGTGCGGGCTACAATAGCATATTAGACACAGTAACATTTGGCGAACACGATAGATGGAACAGCGGACCAGGTATAATTCGCAACTTATACGAAGTTGGGGCAGAACTCACCCAAAGAAGATTATTACAAACTATGATACAGCATAGCGATAATATAGCCATTTTAATGCTTAGCAGGCACCATGGGCTTGAGAGTTACGCTGCTTTTATAGAAAATATAGGGGCAAATGTAAATTTAATAGGCACTATAACTAATTCACATATAGATGCTTTTAATGCAGGTTTCTTTGCAAGGCAAATTTATTCATTTTTAGAAGCAGGTTATTATTATTCTAACTATTTTAGAGAAGACCTTTTAAGTAACAACCATTCTTTCGTTAATTTTAGAAATACAGCTGCTAATAAAACTGCTTGGTCTCAAAGTGCTATGCATGAAATTTCTATAGTATATGCAGAAAGCCCTTTTAGCCTTTCTATTCTTTCTTCAAGAACTGGCAATGCCGCCGATAGGCAAGTTTTTGCTGAAATAGCAGACTTTTTTGAAACACTTAATGAAAATTTCTATGGAGGTTAAAAGATGAAAGCTATAATATTAGGTGCAGGTTATGCAACTAGGCTTTATCCTTTAACTAAAAATTTTCCAAAGGCACTTTTGCCTATATCAAAAGATAAACCCATTTTAAACTATATCTTAGAACAGCTTGAGAAAATAGAAGCTATCACAGAAGTTTATATCGTTACTAATTCAAAATTTTATTCTTTTTTTGAAGATTGGGAAAAAGTTTTTAAAAATAGCTTTTCAAAAACGATAAAGCTATTAAACAACGGCACTAAAACAGAAGAAGACAGGTTAGGTGCTATTGGCGATATAGATTTTGTAATAAATAAAAACGGTATAGAAGAAGATACGGTA
>JGI24697J35500_11274871_pt1 | contig 11091 bp, 7 predicted proteins | sample TergutMp193P1_FD_35500 | JGI IMG/M metagenome (IMG submission 35500) | reverse complement strand
CTGTCAGCCCCTGAAGGTTCTCCGAGCTTAGACTGCTAGGAGACAGGTGTTCCTCCCAAGTCACGGGAGTCTCACTTGCCCCTTGCCTACATGGGTTCTGCTCAGTTGCCCCTTGTGGGGCCTCCAAGCACAGGAGTTGCCCCTGATGGGAGCCCTCCTTATATCCCTTACCGGAGTTCCGTACTAAGGAGCTGTCCTTATATTCTAAGTTTTCATTCATAGTCATAGTTTTGTTCCCACGAGTAGCGGGGTTACTACAAAGTCCACCAAGCAGAGCCCCCATAATTGGTAAGGCTGTATTATCTCTGGGGGTTCGCCTGGTATCCCAGAGGGTGCCATTTGTGACAGACTTACCCACTGCCATTCATCCCCTAGGCACAGCATTGTTTTTCAAGGTTTACTCCTGTAGATCCACTGTGTTCTGCACAACAGGTTCACCTCTCGTAGGATGTGGCTCTTCACCACGCACAGATCTTGGGTGGAGAGAGGCTACATTCATGCCTCCACCACCCCTGGAGAATAACTAAGAACCCACCTCAAGCCACCAGTGTGGCCTCTCGGTAACATGATGAGGAGCGTGGATTGCTGTCAGGTGTTGTGCCTCCCTTTGTTTTTGCCGAGGTTAATATTCGTGTCATATGTACATCCAGTAGAGTCGCACAGTTTGAACATTTTGATGCCGAAACTTTTGCATTTTTTCTTGGGATGTACTGTTCGAAAACTACCCTTCCCTTGAATTTCACCATGACTTCATATACTGCAAAATGTTCGGAAGGGTTGTAAAATTTGGAAAGTTTGCCTTAGAGTTTCAAATAAGTCTTGTATTTTCCATAGTCTGTCATCTGTCTTGTCAACTCCATTCCTATTATTGTCCGTGAAATGTATAAAGCATGGTATGTGATAATACCTAGCATGTACCATTGTTTGTCCATAGAATGGACAGCAAAGCTGTTCCATTTTCGTCCAGTACTCCTCCAGTCTGCCTTGAACTGCATGTCCCATCTGTAATGTCAGATTAAAAAAATGCAAACATCTCCACTTCTGTCACCTCGTGCTGGGGAGAAGGGCCATCATCAGAATTGTCTAAGAACTGGTGGTAATAGCGATTTGCCTCCACTACCAGCAAACTGATAATTTCCGCAAAGAACAGCAGCAGAATGGTAAGTGGAGTGGACTCTCGTTATGTGTGCAGCTTCACTGCTTTTCCTGTTGGGGGCCCCAATAAAGGTGTGCACTACATGCCTTTGGGGTTTAAGGGGCAGTGTCCACTGAGAGGCTGTTGATCTACCACATTACCAACATCATCCTCATCTTCAGAGCTGCTGGTGGAAAAATCTGGGCTTGGAGGCTATGAACTGGGGGACTGTCGCAAAGGGTGGCGTGGCTCCTCTTTGTCCTCCGTGTCAGAAGATGCGTAATATTTCTTCTTGTCTGAACCAGTTACAAATTGTTGTATTTGATTCTGAGACAGCTGACGAGCCTGTTTCGCATGTGAAACCTCACCACGTTGCATTTTGCTGAAAACTAGCATAACTACCACTTCCAACAGCAAAATCTCAATTGATAGAAGTTGAACATCTTCAAGGTACTTGGTGGAAATGTTTCCTTCCCCTACCTAAGAACCTTTACTCTGCTGCCTATTAGTAATACCATAAGGTTTTATGATCCAAACACTTCATTGCATTTACTAAATGCAAGACTCAACTAAAAGACTTATGACACAGGATGCCTTTCATGAGTGATTCAGTGTCGAGACATAGTGCCGACAGATACAAAGAGAAGGTTTGCAGCATTGCCAAACGTAGGTTACCAAATAGTACACGTTAAAATTAGTGGCATTATTAGGAGCTCACCTTATTTTCCATGTTAGCATATTGACTTCTTGTGAGACAGGATGTGAACAGTTTGCACCTGTACCTTGAATTCCACAAGAACGTAATTTGGCTGGCAAATTTTCATGCTTTACACAGTTAAGCACCTTGAATAAATTGAAGAACTTTCTCCAACATGCCTTATTGGCTAAGAGATTTGAATGCTTTTCCTGTTAGCTAGTAAGTAGCATTTTAAGTATGCCTCGCCTGAAGGAAAATTTTCCTGGGACCAGTTTGTTACTAACATGTAAATGATGGCTTAACATTTCGTACATACCCTTTTTAAGTGTTCTAGAAAAACCGTTTAATGGGGAAATAGGCCTATATTTTGTTCTACAAGTTTTGTCTCCTTTTTTTATGCAGTGGTTTCACTGTGAGGATCTTATAGATGGTCAGGGAAAACACCTGTGTTTAGTGAGTGATTACAATGGGTGATTGATTTGAGGTGTACAGTTTTTCAAGGGAATTCATTATGCTCTTTGTCCCAAGCAGGGAAATTACCAGGGAATGATTCTTTTAAAAATGATGTAGCTTCTTCTTTCTCAACATGTCATAAATTTAAATTTTCAGTAAGTGTTAGAAACAGATTGTTGAGAGCATTAGCCACATATTCTGGCTCCTTTATTTTTTAGCTTTTTATATGTCGGAGGGCATATGTTCGTTTGTACGTCCCCACAGCATTAGTGAAAGCAGCTGTAGTACGTAACAACAGTCCAACTTGGAGCTCAAGAAGTCTTGTTTACAATTATGTGAGTACTAATAGATGCACTTTTATGATGAAACATCAGTGTTTTTGTACATGATCCATAAAAACCTATAACTTGTAGGATATAATTCATTTGCAGCTTACACAATATTTTGAGAAACAAAATTAAATAAAAATGAAACAAGGAATGGCTTAACATGAAAACTTAAAACTTAGCACACAGTTCAAATTACCACAAAACTAAGTTTTTTTAAGTTTCTTATTCTTTTGCTATTAATAGTAAAATGAGTAATACATTACATAAAAATAGAACATTAGTTTTCCTTCGTTACAGGATGGCCCCCTTGAGGCCAAAGAACGGCATAGCATAGATTATGCATTTTCACCCAGTGTACAAGACAGTAATTATTCAATTTTAAACCTAAGGTTTTACTAAATTTTATATAGTACCTGTCCTTGTTCAAAAACTTTAATAATTTCAGTTTATTTTATCTTATATAGATAGGTTCAAATCCCAACTATATACACCTACATGAACATTGAATTAGTGTAGATTACATTATAACTTTCACTTGTTACTCCAATTTTGCCTGATGATGGTTCTTTATTGGCCTGTTTATTACATCACTTATAATATATCATAAAACTTAGAGGTGAAAGATAGTCTTTACCCTTCATATACTACACAGTTTATGCATATGAATTTATGAACACTCTGTACATTATTCTCCCCCCATCTTTGCACCCTATCAAACCTGTCTTTCCCAATTTTATGTACCCTGACTGTGTTTACATTAGCTGATACATGCATATGATGTATGGATTCACATGCTTGCTGCAAGCTTCAGTACATAGTGTTTATAACATGGACATAGGAGTAAAAAAAAAGAAGTTGTTCAGTAACATATCATGTTTATTCAGTTTATTTTATTGTGATATCACAGCCCTTGGTGTACAGACATTACATAGGTAATAACAGTATTAAAAGCATAATTCCCAACATGCAGTTGTGGTTGTGTGGTAGAATAACACACTAGAGCTAAGGCTTATTTAACCCCATATTATTACACAAAGAACAGTTCCACTGTATTTTGTGTGTCATGGATCAAAAAAATGCAACATACAGTGTTGCAATTTGACTTTTTCTTTTGAGAAGTTCCACTGTGCAAGGAGAATGTAAGAGATTTATGTCTTGGATGAAATTCACTTTCAAAAGTAGTGTTTGTATTTACTTTTACAAATGCAAGGATTAGGAACATGGATGTCTAAATTCTGGTATTTCCTTGTATGGCTTATAAAGCTGCTTTTTTCTGGCTAATAGTGGACTGGTGTTAACATGGAAGAAAGAGGATTCATGTGAATTCAGGTGTAAGGCCATACAGTAGGACAGAGTTAACACACTTCCAGATCTCCACCTTTCACCTGTTGTTTTAAATATATGTGAATCACTGTCATTTTATTAGTTTATGTGTAATTGTTAAGTATTGTTACTCTATCAAATTACCACAACTGAATTTCATGCAGAAAGCTGTTACAAGATTCATGTGAGTAGCTTTACTGATCATGAATACAATAGGCTGGGAATCAGTTGTAAAATGTTATTAAAGTACAAGTACAGCGCCTTTGAGATTACTGTATTCACTATAATATAATGCAATGATGCCTTTAATTCCACTTGCCCTACATTCAGAATACAATGGTTATTGAGATCTTTCATGAATAGAACATACTGACTGGCAGACTCAGTCAGCATGCAATTGTATCACAACAAACATAACAAGACTAAACAGTTTCTGCAGCTTCTGTTTATTCCATTTCTAAGCACTAATTATGAAGTAGAATATTTGTTATTATAATTTTATTCTTTGGTTTCGGTACAGATCATGGTCTCATATCCACTGAAGTCTAAAGATATTGTACAGTGAAGATAATGTGCACTGTTTATTTGTACATACAGATTTTAACATTTGGTGGAAAACATTAATATTGTGATCAGGCTAGAAAAGTAGAATTTTCTGCTAGTCAGTGCTCTTCAAGTTATTTATGGAAGAATGTTTAGACAGCTAATCTTGTTGCTGATTATTTCAAATTGAATATAACACTAATTCTTCAATAATTTTGGAAATCTTTAAACAATTTAATCTATTGAGTTTATAATACATTATAAAATATCCAAAATCTTGTCCATATGAAGGGAAAAGACAAATGCTCACCCCAGTTGCATGAATGTTATGAGTATCAGTTATTTGAATTCAGGAATTAGTACTGAGATTGGATTCACAGATTCAAACTCCTGAAATATCTGAACATGAAGAAGTATTTGGGTCAGATGAATTTTAATGAAATACAACGCAGGCTTCATGCTAATCATGTGGTGTGAATTTGATGCAGGTTTCTGATCTAATTCTGATTAAGTGAATGATGTAAATGGTTCTTAGATCATTTGTTTGAGACTATTGAGAATTTTTCCTATATTTCTTTCTTAATCCTGTACTGAACAAGTATAACTGTTACAAGTATCTTTTGTTTAAGGTTCAAACTTGGATGGAAATCAATAAGTAAGGCATTTGTTTTGCACATATGGCACACCTCCAGCCTCCATGTCTTTCAGGGTGTCACTATTGTAATGTACCTGTATGAAGCAGGTTCTGTCTCCTTTATCCCTTGATTATATGACAGATATAATGAGATATATACATAGTTACTGCATGTTTACTTTAAGATGTTTAGATTATTGTCATTAATAACTTAAAGAGAGCTGATTTTAAGCTTCTTCAGTGATTTTGTATTAGAGTTGATCCTGCTTTGAGTTTTTTGCAGTGTATGTGTGTGTGTGGCAGTGGCTGTGTTGCCAGCATCTTGGAGGAACTTGGCTGCCTTTGTAATCTGGGTCAAAGTTACTAGGGAGTGAAAGTGTTAGTACTATAGAGCCAGGCAGTCATATGTTGGAATCACATAAAGAGCTAGTGCCTTCTCCTAGCCAGGAGGAACAGTGAACAGGGAACATGACAAAAATAACCATAAAACTTAAATTTCCTGTGCAATCACCCATCTAAGTGCACAAGAAAAATATTTGAAGGTGAGACATCCCTGTTGTGTTATTGGTAGATATGTAATTGATAACACAGTGGCGATGTCACACCTTAAAATAATCAGAGCTAGTCAAGCGTACATACATCACTTTATGAACTTATTAAGATAGCTTTATAATTGCAGTGCTAACATATTTTTTAATAAAAAATATTTTCTTACCACCTAAGGTGGTGACCTGAAAATGACTATTTCTGTCTCAGTATCCTGTTTACAAATCCTTTTGGCACAGACTAGGTAATAAGTCCTTCCTGTTCTGAGTGTCCAATAGACAACCTGCATATATAACCTTTTTGAGTCCTCCTTACTTTCAATTTGCATAGCAAAACAACAAGCTCTTCTAAAGGTCAGTTATACAGCCCATAACCCCAGGTATAAATTCCCCAAAACAGGATCAGCATTCAAGGAAGCCAAAAACCTTGTGTTAGATTTGTTACTATCTACCTCACTTGTGGATGCCAAAGTTGAGGTATTTCTCACACCATACTTGTACGTTTTCCTTATTCCCACAGCACATTGGGTATAATGTTGATGACTTGGTAGATTTGGCACATCTCTGGCACAGTATCTCAGTTCCACTCTGTAAAATGTGAAAATCAATTTATTGTTAACGTTTTATTTACATTGCATTCCAGGTTATAAGGCATGCGTAACACTCAGCTGATAACTCAGTGGGTCACCCAGACAAGATCAGCAGTTCACATAGGTCAGACAAAACCTAGTGGGACTATCAAGGTATTTCGTAATGGAAGATGACAACGCACCGGACATCCAAAGAAATGGACATCATGCAGAGAACACGTTAATCTATGCACGCAGAAAGAACATTTTCTTTTTGTAATGCAACTCCATTGTCTGTAACATTTCTGTTCATAAGGCATTTTGTACTGTAATTCCTTAGTAAAACAAAATTCAAGTGGATATTACAGGAAATGGCTTGAATCAAAGTGTAAGAACAGATTTAGCAAATATATGTCTTCTGAAAGAAGTGGCTGGATGCTGGCAACTGAATTACAAGAATAGTGCATAAGTATGAAAGGAACTACTAATAGGTGATACTAATTTAATGAATTGAAATTGAAACTAAGAATGTGTTCTGTGTAATTGTTGGAACCTATGGCAGTGATTGAAAGATGAAAGAATTTTCTGCTCACATAACGTTCTTCCTGAGATAAACAGAGAGAAGGCAATCCGTGGATGCAACGAAGAGCCCGGTGTCCACAATTTTTACTTCATTCTGCATAAATTTGAGGTTTTCTATTTCTGTCGTGTGTATATTGTAATGCTAAAACCTATCTGGAGACACAGCAAGCTAAGTATCCTAATCCATGAAGATGGTTATGTGATGTAATAGATAGTAAGACTAAGCAAAAGTAATAGATGGTAAGAACTGTGAAAGAATGTACTAGTAATAACATCAGAGTTGTCCATAACCATATGAGGTTTTATAATCAGATGGGTGATTTTGCATTGAGTTCATGAAGACTGGGAACAAAATGTGGCATTAATGATCCTGTTGCTGTCATTGTGATGATGGTACTCTATGTCTTTTTTCTCCAGTGTTGGGCATTCTTTACAAAATAAAGAAGACCATCTTAGTTTCAGATGACCATACAGCTGTCCATGACCTATTAAATTTAGTGGAGGTGTTTTTGCAAATGTTGTCAAATAGGCGTGAGCTTTGTGAAAATTGGAGCAGTGACAGTTATACTTGGTGGCATGAATACATATATACCAGTAGCTTCCATTTTTCTTGACCAACTGAAGTGGAATTCTGTATAGAAGATCTCCACATAATGCTGTTTCATGAAATTGGGTACAGTGAATATCATACTTCACATTACAGCATAAATGAAAGTTTGCTCTGTCTTCTATGGATATTGCATCTGATCTGAAATAAAATTCTGTATAGTACATCTCCCCACAAGTGGCTGAGCAAATGTGTTTCCTGAAAATCTGTATATTGAAAAACGTACGTTGCTGAATGTCATCAGTGAAATATTGCCCATGTGTTCTACATTTTTAGTCTGATCTGGATAAAATTCACTATTGGATATGTCCACAATAGTTTAGTGGCTTATGATGTCTTGACTACATGACTCTGTCCTTCTAATATTGGTAATTTGAACCATCTGATAAATTTTCATAGAACCTTATGTGAACATTCTACCACTCAGACCAATCCACCTTTGTGCCTATTTTGATGTAGGATCCTGCAATTTTGTAGTGGGTGTGTCAAAATATTTAAAATAGCAAATGTGTGAAATAAATTACATATTTACTGTTCTGTGTGATGATGATACAATATGATAGTTATACATGTGGCCCGTAGTATGGTCAGAGATGACACATATGTTTCGTGGGAGATATTGTGTATGAACAAGATAGTCAGTGCATGTGACATGTTTGTGTAATATTTATGCCTCCACAGGTCTCCTAACAGTCTGATACCATTTCACTCAAAGAAAGCACTTTTATGCTGATTAAATGTTACCAGCAACGATAAAATATACCTAGGTCTTGATGTGAAGTGTCTGATGTTTGCCTTATTTCAACCAAATTTGGATTTTCTCAATAGATTTTCATATATGTGTCCAGGATAAAATATCACAGAAATGCTTCCAATGGGAGCCACACTGATATATGTGGACAGGTATGAACGGATGGACATGATGAAGCTTATAGGTGTTTTTCATGATGGTGAGCACCTGAAAATTAGTACATGACAGACGTGGTAATTCTTCATGCATACGCTGTCATAAAACGTATGGTACATCATCCCTATGCGAAGTTGATTTATGCTAATAAAAATGGAACTAGACTGCGTGAAGTTTAGGAAGTACAGTGCAGAGATGCATAATACAAAATTAAGGTGAGATAATATGGGGGTAAAAAAATTAAAGTACATTGAAACAAAAGTAACGCGGAATAAAAGAAAAATACTGAGTATCTAATGAAATCGTTTTGTTTTATCAGTAGACGTTTCAAATGCCTTTTTAAACTTTCCGTGGAATTTGAACCACTATTTGAATGACCGACCAGAGTATCCATTGCTGACCGATGACTTCTGAGCCACTTATTTAGCATTCCAAAATGGTATCCTCCCCTCCACCCAGGTGTCGTGAAACGTGGTGCAATAAATGCATTTCTCTCGTTGGTGGCAATTGTTCTTAATGCTAACATCACGTTTTCGGCTTTCATGCTGCGTATTGCAATGGCAGCTGCTATATGTTTGGCGTGTTACGATTGGTAGTTAAATTTCGTGAACCCGACTCCGGTGACAACTGTTTGCAGTTTGAAAACTCTCAGCATTATTTTGACACCGACAGAGTGGCTCGACGCCATGGAACAGTTTGTTCAGTCGGCCAAATAGTCTGTCCAAATACGCTGAAAACTTCTAGAATCCACGCTGTTGTGCAAAGTTGCAGTTTCTTTCTGTCTGACATACTAGTCACGGGTATTTCCGCGAGTGGTATAATTGCTTCGTAGTGACTGACCGGATCGGGTTTGCTTCCAGGGGACTGCCTTTTTATTTGGCGGGGGGCGGGGGCACCCATTCGGCCGGTCCAGTCGTTTGTATGGTACCACGGTACCTTATTTCTTCGAACCGGCTCCATCACACCCCTGAACGTATCTTTACCTCACGTCATAGGCCCACACTCACAATGAACGTTAATTAACTTGCGTGTTTCTTTATCAGTACCTGTGCATGCTGCCCACTATTGTAAAATTCACATGTGGTTCGAAACCATATACAATGTCCAGAAAATTCTCGGCCTACCTGCGCCACCTCCCTTTTAAAGTCACGTGACGAACTCGTGATGTTTGGGCGTGGGTTTACTGGGCTCTCTGTAACCTGCTGCCGTTTTCCTAAATTGTTTGTTGTCGACTAAACATTATTTGAAGTCAAGGAGGTATGCATCGGCGGTTTTTAATTTTAACGGAAACACACATTTGCTTGGACTTCTGTTACTGGGCGGAGAAAACTGCTAAAGAAACTTACGGTTTGTTAGTAATGGCACTAGGCGATGTGTTTAGTCGATAAACAGCGTTTGAATGGTACCGAATTTTATAAGTCGTGGAGAACCTCAGGAAGACCATCATTCCGGCCGCCCGTCAGCGTCGCTGACGGTTGAAAAAATCAACATCATTCGTTGTTGCTGTCAGGTCGATGAAAAAGAATGCCAGAAATAGCGGAAAACGTAAGAGTATCCGTAGGATTGTGTTTCATAATCTCGACTGAGATTTTTCGCGTGCGGCGTCGTCTCTCCGCACAATTCATTCCACGACCTCTTACATTTGAACAAAAAGTGAACCGACCGACTGCACATTTGCGCAAGCCTTTTGAAACAAGCTAAAGTGGATACGAACCTCATGAAATGAAGTATTACAAATGATGGGACGTGGCTATATGGGAATACGATTCCGAAGCGAAATATCAGTCTTCACAACGAAAGTCGAAATCATCCTGAAGACCGCAGAAAGCTCGGCGGAGCGGAACAAATGTGAAGACTGATTTTTGTTTCCTTCATCTTTTGGAGTTTTATGCATTATATGTTTTTCGAAGAAGTCAGGGAGTGGATCAAATCTACCTGACAAAATTTCACATTTTACATTGTCCTTGCAACTAACCAACAAATAAATAATACAGTGCAACAAGTTGGTATTGATTCTTTATAAATCTACCTGGCCATTTTACGGCGTCTACGAGAAGTAGTGCGAAAGGAATTACTAGAAGTTTGGCAGAAACATCTGGTTTCTGCAACACGAGAAAGCTGGCGTAAGCACGGCGCGCTCTGTCCGGAAGCTTCTGGCGTAAAACGATACTCATTGGTTCCACAGCTACCCCACAGCCCTGATCTTGCTCCAGTAGACATTTTACTGTTTCCGACACTGAAAGTCCATTTAAAAATGCCTCTATGCCAGTTATTAAAAGATGTACCACAAAAAGCGCTAGGGCAGCTAACCCAGTCTTCTTCAAAATCTTATACTTAATGCTGGGAAAAATGGAAACCTCATTGGGACCTTTATAATAGTGCAGGAGGAGCTATTTTGAAAGGGATAATGTTTAATAAAATTTGCCTGTTACGGATTGCTTTTTATTTAATCAGCCTAAGAAAGTTATGTAAAACAACACTCTTCTCAAGCAGATCAACACACTAACCCTCTTGCTTCCATATGAACAAATGTACATCCAGTCGTTCCACCATAATAATGAACTCATCCCCGAACAACAACCGAACGAACATAATCCTATGTTTGACCTCCTTCATTCAAATACTACACGTCATAACCCACCCGATGCCTAACCCACAATTCCATACATTCCATCCAGTCCTCTCTCAACCTGTGCACGGGACGGCCACCTATAGGGTAAGCACTTTTTAACAACAGTCAAGTTGCATTTTCTGTAGATTCAACAAT
>JGI24697J35500_11274872_pt1 | contig 11097 bp, 13 predicted proteins | sample TergutMp193P1_FD_35500 | JGI IMG/M metagenome (IMG submission 35500) | reverse complement strand
CGGGGGTCTGCTGTGTATACCCCGTCCACATCGGTATATATTTCACATAATTCAGCATTTAAAGCGCACGCTAATGCAACTGCTGTAGTATCTGAGCCGCCACGCCCCAAAGTTGCTATATCTCCATATTGGGTAACTCCTTGAAAGCCAGTAACTACAACTATGCTTTTCTGCTCTAATGCTCTTCTAATTTTTTCAGTTTCTATGTTTTGTATTCTTGCGTTTCCAAATTCTTCTGAAACTTTAATTCCTGCCCCATATGCCCCAAGCGATATTGCCGGAAGCCCAAGTTCATGCAGTGCCATAGTCATTAAGGCTACACTTTCTTGCTCTCCTATAGAAAGCAGCATATCTAACTCTCTTTTTGAAATTTTATTAAAAACTTTGCAGCTTATATTTTCCGCTTTATGAATTAGTTCATCAGTCTTATTGCCCATAGCACTTAAAACTACTACTATCTCATTTCCATTAATGTAGTCTTCTTTAAGCTTTTTTGCAATATTTTTAATTTTATCAATAGTGGCAACAGAGCTGCCGCCAAATTTTTGAACCATTATCATAAAATCACCACCTAAATTTCTTTAATACTATATAATACAATATATTGCACAAGCTGTAAAGAGGTTTCTAAAAATATTATAGAATTTTTATAAAGTAAATTATAGCCCCAGTGCGGTGGCTAGCTTTGCTATAATTAATTCTTTCAAGTTGTGCAGATTTGGTATAGCTATATTTTTATATTATAGCCCCGCCGCATGTGTTAAAAAAATTTATTGACATTTTTGATGATTTGTGTTATTATATTTAGAGTAGGTTTTAAGCTCTCGTAGCTCAGTTGGTAGAGCGTCGCCTTGGTAAGGCGGAGGCCACGGGTTCAATCCCCGTCGTGAGCTTTGTTAGATTTTCAGAATTTTACTAATAATCTTAAATTATAGTAAAAAAATTAAAAACTTTTAAAAAAGTGCTTGACAATCATGAAAAAATGTGCTATAATTATATTTGTTGTTTAAGCATGGCAGATTTTTAAAAGCTTTCATCTATATCTTGTTTTTAGAAAAAGCTTTTTTGAAAATTTGGCCCTGTAGCTCAGTTGGTTAGAGCGCCGCCCTGTCACGGCGGAGGCCGAGGGTTCGAGTCCCTTCAGGGTCGTTTGGGCATCTTTAATCTTTTATGGACGATTAGCTCAGTTGGGAGAGCGCCTGCCTTACAAGCAGGATGTCGGGGGTTCAAGTCCCTCATTGTCCATTTTTAATAAAGTATTAAAGGTGTCCTTTAGTTTTAAATTTAAATTTCATGCCCGAGTGGCGGAATCGGCAGACGCACAGGACTTAAAATCCTGCGGTGGCAACACCGTGCCAGTTCAAGTCTGGCCTCGGGCATATGTGCAAAAAAAGGCTTTTGATTATTTATCAAAAGCCTTTTTTATTATTTCTTATATTTTTCTTTTCCTTGTATCTCTGGAACAGGGTCTAAATCATTTTTCGGTATTTTATTCTTCTTATTACTCTCTGTGCTGTAAGATTCCGATGGAGATGGTCTTTTCATTCCTGCTTTTGCCATATTAACTCCTTGAAATTGAGGGCAAACTGCCCAAATTATTTTCTTCTGTTATATCTGGTAAAGATTTTAAATACTCAGAGCCTTTATTCACAGCTATACCAACGCCTGCAATTTCACCTTGCTTAGCTAAATTAATTGCTTCTTCTTTTGTAGTTATATTCCCATTAGATAGTTGATAGCCAACAATTTTTCCACTGTCTTTAACTAATGCAGTAATTTTTTCTGCATTTGGCTTTGCTTCTGGAATCTCTTTAAATGCATGTATAGCTAGGTTGTTAATTTCCATATTCATAAAACCTCTCATTTCACTAGGGCTTATACGTCCTAGTTATTTTAGTGTAACCGAAGCAAGTTTGTTTTATTTATTTTTTAAATTTTAAGTTTAATCATATATCTTTTACCCCTAAGATACGTTCAAAAAAGCTCTTAGGCTTTTCTTTTATCGGTTCTGGTGTGTAGTCTATTTTTATTAACTTTTCAAGCTTGTTATTTATATAAATTTTAACTACACTTTTTTCTTCAAAAACTTCTAAAATATCATCATCTTTCATTGCGATATTGTGATTTTTAAAAACTTCAACATTTTTAAATGTTTTAAAGCCGTGGTTTAAAAGTTCTTTCGTATCTAACCATTTTTGTTTTCTATTGCCAGCGTGCCCGCTCCCCAAAACGACTGTAATAAGGTTTAAATCTCTTTTCACACTGCCAACAAAGCAATGCCCAGCAAGCCCAGTGAAGCCTGTTTTTACACCGTAAGCCCCTTGTACTTCATCTAAAAGCCTATTTTTATTTACTAGTGAATAGCTTCTTTTATTACTTTCTGCTTCCCAATTTCTTGTGTTAATTATTTTTATAAATTCTTCGTTTTTTAATGCTTCTTTTGTAATTATTGCCATATCATAAGCAGTTGAAAAGTGCCCCTCTGCATCTAATCCGCTTGGTGTTTTAAAAGAGGTGTTGTATGCTCCCATTTCGCCTGCTCTAATAGTCATAAGGTTGCAAAATTCTTCTACACTGCCAGAAACGTATTCTGCAATGGCAACTGCAGCATCATTAAATGAATTTAGCATAAGGGCATATAATAAGTGTTCTAATTTTATTTCTTCACCTTTTTTAAGCTCCATTCTAACTTTTGGTTGGGAAGCTGCGAGTGATGAAATAGTTACAATATCTTCTATGTTAGCGTTTTCTAAAGCTACTATAGCGGTCATTATTTTTGTTGTGCTTGCCATTGGAAGCTGTTCATATGCGTTTTTCTCCCACAAAACTCTACCTGAATCAGCGTCTAATAAAATAGCAGCATTTGCAACAACTTCTATATTTTCAGCTACTAAAACTCTAGGTGTATAAATCAAAAAAATCAAAAAAAGAATAAATGCTTTCATGCACTTATTCTTTGTATTTTTAAAAAATTTATTCTTAATTGAGCATCTCTAAAAACTGACAAGTTTTTAGAAAGGTACGTTAAAGATAGCACATTCTTTGGGCTATCTTGGGTGAGCTAAAAACGACCAAAGGGAGTTTTAGAGATACCCAATTTGAAATTAATAAGGGCTTAATATATAATCTATTCACAATCTAACATACTTTCTATAAATATACCGTATCCTTTTGCAGGATTAGAAACGAACACATGTGTAACAGCACCTATTATTTTATTATTTTGAAGTATTGGGCTTCCACTCATCCCTTGGATTATGCCGCCTGTTAATTTTATTAATTCATCATCAACTATTTTGATTACAAAGCTTTTAGTAGGGTCTGTAGTTTGGGGGTTTATATTTTCAATATTAACAGCATATTCTTTCAGCTCGCCATCAATACTTGAAAGAATTATAGCTTTTCCTAGTTCAATTTCAGCTTTTTTAGCGACATGTACAGAGTTAAAAATTTCTATGTTAGCTAGTTCGCCATATATTCCTGTTTCATTATTGCCTGTAATTTTTCCTATCTTATTTTTTTCTTCTATATTACCTTTTAATTCGCCTGGGTCGCCTTCTTCCCCTCTTTTAATTTCAATTGAATTAGAAACGAACACATTGCCTTCTTTTATTTGTATAACTTCTTTTGTATGTTCGTCCATAATGCCATGGCCTAAAGCTGCAAATTTGCTCGTTTTTGGGTTATAGTAAGTTATTGTGCCCATTCCAGCTATTATTACACTGTCTGTTTTAACTTCCATAGCAACTGGTAAGCCTATTGGAACTAGCTCTGTTATATTTTCTGAAAAAGCTATAGTTGTTGGCTTATAAAAGCTTATTAAGGTTAGTAAAAGTAATACTTTTTTACGCATGAAAGCCCCCTGAACTTTATATATTAAAAAATCTTTATACAATTTCTAAGCTTATGAATTAAGTATCTCTAAAAACTCTCTTTGGTAGTTTTTAGTTCACCTAAGATAGCACAAAGAGGTCTATCTTTAACGCACCTTTCCTAAAAACTTAGCAGTTTTTAGAGGTACTCAATTATTTAAAAGCAGCGGCTAAAATAATTCATAAGCTTAACAGTATTTTTTATTATAATGTCCAGCTTAGCTTTTTTTATAAATGGCTAAATATTGCTATATTAAATAGAGCTAAATTAAAAAATTATAGCTTTATAGCGTTCGGTTAATTTTCAGCAATGGGAACGAACAATATTTCATTTTGGCGTATTAAACCTAGCCTCTCTCTTGCCATCGCTTCAACTCTTTCATCTGAAAAACGGTTTTCATATTCTTTCATTAAAAACTCATTTCTTTCTGTTTCTTCTTTAATTCTAGCTTCTAAATAATGCGTTCGTTCTAAATATACTAAATATACTGTATACTGGTGATAAATATTTATGCTAGCAGAAACAATCAAGATTAAAATGCTAATCATTAACAATATTTTTAAAATTCTCATTAAGTATTCCTATGCCAAAGCTATATTTTGATATTATAGCCCCATACAAGGTGGCTATTTTATATATTCTACAACTTCTTTTAAATCTCTTCTCGTTTTTGGTCTTTTAGGGTCTTCTTCTCTATACCCAAACGCACATATTACGGATAAATCATAAATATTAGTATCAATAAGACCTTTGTTTTTCAAAATCTCACGAACTGCATCATAATTAAAACCCTCTATCGGGCAAGAATCTATTCCAATGTGTGCTGCAGCAGTCATCATGTTTCCTAGTGCTATATACACTTGCTTTGAAGCCCAATCTATCGTTGCTCTTTCATCGCCTAAAATTTTTATATCATCTTTTTGAAACCCTATATACATTTCACGTACTTTGTCCATTCTTTCTTCTGGCACTTTTCTTATTTCTGTTGCAATATAAGTTGTATAGTCTGAAGTTGGTTCTAAATCTTTTCTTACATAATATAAGACTATGTGGCTTGCAGTTGGCATTTGCCCTTTAGCACCGAAAGAATTTTCAGCAATAGCGTCTCTCAGTTCTTCATTTTCTAAAACAAGAAATTGCCAAGGCTCAAGCCCTGTAGAGCTTGGTGAAAGTCTTCCTGTTTCTAAAATAAAATTAAAATCATCTTCTGTTATTTTTTTTGAAGCGTCAAACTTTTTTGTTGCGTGTCTAAAGTAAAATGTTTCTATAAGTTCTTTTTTGCGTTTTTCTATTTCTTCTCTGTTCATTATTGTTTCTCCTTTTTTTGGAATTTTATTTTAATTGCTAATAGTTTTTATAAACAAGTATTTAGCTAGCGAACAATTTTTAGCGATTTCTTTTTAATTGTTGGCAGCTATTAAGTTAATAAACAAATATTTATAGCTAGTGAACAATTTTTAGCCACTGCTTTCTTAATTGTGAACAGCTATAAATATTTGTTTAAATCACTTAGAAAGTCTTAAATGCTATAAAGCATATTCATATAACTTGGGTATGGCCAAAATTTCTTTGGGCAATTTAATTCTATTTCATCGCTAATTTTTCTTAAATCTATCATTGCTTTTCTAACTATTTGGTAAGTTTCAGCTGTTTTTTTCGCTTGCTCTCTATCGTGATTTTTAGTAAGCTTTGTAAGCTCTTCTTTGGAGCTTTCCGCTAGATTTTCAAGCTTTTTTAAGTTATCGTAAAACAATTTTATTTTAGGTGTAAGCTCGTTTAAAAGTTCTCTAACTATAGTATCTTCTTCTAGCTGTAAATTTTCTAAAAGATTTCTTTTGTATTCTAAAAGACTAGGCAAAATCTCTCTCTTAGCCATATATATCATAATATCTGCTTGTATTTTGTATTGTTTTGAATAGCTCTCTATAGCAATCTCAAAACGAGATTCAAGTTCACGCTCAGTGAAAACATTTTGTCTTATAAAAAGTTCACGTGTTTTTGGGGTAATTATATGCTGTAAAGATTTTGCCCCTGTGTTTAAATTATAAAGCCCACGGTTAACAGATTCTATCTCTTGCCATTCTTTACTATAGCTATCGCCATTAAAAAGTATTCTTTCGTGTTCTTTTAATGTTCTTTTTATTAATGATAACACACGGTCTTCAAAGGTATCAAAATCATCTTTATTATATTCCAGCTCATCACAAAAATCTTTTAAAGCGTCTGCAACTATCGTATTTATTACATAACAAGGCTCAGAAATAGGCGTTGCACTTCCGGGCATTCTAAACTCAAATTTATTCCCAGTAAAAGCAAATGGGGAAGTTCGGTTTCTATCGCTAACATCTTTACTAAAAGTAGGCAAGTTTGAAATTATAAAACGTTCATTTTTATTTTCACCATTGCTAATATAGTCTTTATCATCTTTTATAGCCATTAAAACTTCGCTTAAATCATCACCCACGTGTATAGATATTATAGTTGGCGGGGCTTCGCCCATTCCTAATCTTTCATCATTTCCAGGACTCGCTATAGAAGCTACTAAAAGCTCTTGGTAAGTGTCCACTGCTTTTATTATTGCGGCTAAAAAAAGTAAAAATCGATTATTTTCTCTAGGCGTTTTGCCAGGTTCTAAAAGATTATCTTCCCCTGTAGATAAAGACCAATTTAAATGTTTGCCGCTGCCATTTACCCCTGCAAAAGGTTTTTCTTTTAGAAGACATTCAAGCTCATATTTTTTTGCTAAGCTTTTCATAACTTCCATAGCTAGTTGGTTTTGGTCTGCTGCTATGTTTGCAGTGCCAAATAAAAATGCGACTTCATGTTGCGAGGGAGCAGCTTCATTGTGTTTCGTTTGCGGTGTAATTCCTAGTTTTTGAAGCTCAAAGTCAAGCTCTTTCATATACAAGCTCACTTTTTCGTTTATATTTGCATAATAGTGGTCGTCTAATTCTTGACCTTTTAAAGCTAGAGCCCCGAAAAGAGTTTTGCCGCAATATTTAAGGTCTGGTCTTTTTTCATAAACTTTTTTTGCTATTAGAAAATATTCTTGCTCTACACCGACAGTAGGCACTACACGTTCTTCTTCTCCAAAAAGTGCAAGCAATCTTGAAGCTTGCGTGCTTAGTGCTTCCATAGAGCGTAAAAGAGGTGTTTTTTTGTCTAAACTTTCACCATTGTACGCACAAAAGGCGGTAGGTATGCATAAGGTGTTATCTTTAATAAAAGCATAAGAATTTGGGTCCCAAACTGTGTATCCCCTTGCTTCAAAGGTAGCTCTTATGCCGCCGCTAGGGAAGCTTGAAGCGTCAGATTCTCCTTTTATAAGTTCCTTTCCTGAAAAATCCGTTAAAAAGCTTTGGTGTTTTTCACCAGAAACATCTGTTAAAGGGGCAAACCAATGTGTATAGTGTGTTGCTCCATTTTCCACAGCCCAAATTCGCATAGCATTTGCTACTATATTTGCAACATCTAAACTTAGGGGCTCACCTTTTATAATTGAGCTTTGAAGTTTCTTATATGTATCTTTCGGCATATATTTTTTCATCGCAAGTTCATTGAAGCATAATTTACCAAAGTTTTTATTCATTTTAGCATTCTCCTTAATAAATTTTCAAGCAGCCTAGCCAAGATTACGTTTGAGAAGAATAATTCTTGGGCATTTTTAAAAAAAAGTCTTTACAAAATTCTTTTTGTAGTATATCATATTATAATACGTTTGTAAATAGAGAAAGGGAAGAAAATTTAAAAATATGTGTAACACTTTTGGAATTTGTGGCGGCTGCCAATATCAAGATATTAGCTATGAAGAAGAATTGAAACTAAAAGAAAAAGAAATATTAAATTTGCTAGGCTCTTATAGCTTTGAATATGATGGAATAGAAACAGCAGGTCCTTTAAAATATCGAAATAAGATGGAATATTCTTTCGGTGATGAGGGAAAAGATGGTGATTTAGCACTTGGGCTCAGAAAAAAAAGAAGCTTTTATGAAGTAGTTAATGATAGAAGCTGTAACATAGTAGATGAAGATTTTTTAGATATTTTATTTTTTACGCAAGATTTTTTCAGAGAAAGAAATATTGATTTTTACCATAAAAAGAGACATACAGGCATTTTAAGACACTTAGTAATTAGAAAAGGGCATTTCACAAATGAACTTTTAATAAACATAGTAACTACAAACTACACAATAGATGAGCAATATTATAAAGGCTTAGCACAGTTTAAACCAAATATAACTTCGGTGCTTCACACTATAAATAACTCTCTTTCAGACGTCGTTAAAGCTGAAGAATTAAGAGTTTTATATGGCAATGATTTTTTTACAGAAAAGCTTTTAGGGCTCAGCTTTAAAATTTCGCCATTTGCATTTTTTCAAACTAATTCTTACGGTGCAGAAGTTTTATATAGCAATGTTATAAATTTTGCGGAAAAATTTAAAGCCGAAACTATATTTGATTTATATTGTGGCACGGGAACTATTGGAATGCTTTTGTCAAAAAACGCTAAAAAAGTTATAGGAATAGATATTGTAGAAGAATCTATTAAAGCCGCGATTTACAACCAGCAATTAAACAATATAAATAATTGTGAGTTTATAGCTGGTGATGTAAAAGAAGTGATTACTACTATACAAGAAAAACCAGATTTAGTTATTCTGGACCCACCAAGAGAGGGTTTGCACAAAAAAGCGTTGGCATTAATTATAGACTTATTGCCAAATGGTATAATTTACATCTCTTGCAAAGCTGCAAGTTTAAATAGAGATTTGGAAGATTTACAAAAATTCTACACCATAGATAAAATAAAGGTTATAGATATGTTTCCGAGAACGAAACATGTGGAAACTATAGCAGTTTTAACGTTGAAAAAATAAAAAAATATTAAAAAACTCTTGACAAATAGCTAATAATGAGTTATAAATATTATATTAAGAGTTTTAACTCTATTGTTCTACAAAAAACTGATGTACTTTAGGAGGTATAATTTAAAATGAACAAAGCAGAACTAGTATCTTCATTAGCAGAGAAGACGAATTTAACAAAGAAAGATGCAGAAAAATTTCTAAAAGCTTTTGAAGAATCCGTAACGGAATCATTAATTAATCACGGTAAAATGCAGTTAATCGGATTTATGAGCTTAGAAGTTTCTGATAGACCAGAGAGACCAGGTAGAAACCCACAAACTGGCGAAGCTATGACTATTCCTGCGTCTAAAACTGTTAAATTTAAAGTTGGTAAAGCTTTGAAAGATGCTGTTAACTTATAAAAATGCGTATAGATAAGTTTTTAAAAGTTTCCAGAATTATAAAGAGACGAGCCTTAGCAGCTATGGCTTGTGATGCTGGCAAAGTCTCTTTAAATGGGAAAATTTGCAAACCTTCTATTTCAGTAAACCAAGGCGATATTATAGAGCTTACTCTAGGGGATAGAACTCAAAAATTTGAAGTTTTAACTCTAAAAGAAAGCACAAAAAAAGAAGATGCAGTAACTATGTATAAAGTTATTTAATTTTTAAAAAAGGCGAGGGAATTTTTCAATTCTAACTCGCACTTTTTTTAAAATTATTAACAAGCCTTTTTTTGATTTTAGTAAAAAAGTTCATTTTTTTCAAAATGCTTTTAATTATATTAGCAATTCTAGTTGAAAATAAAATAACAAAACGGCTAAAACAAGCAAAGTATATAGAGCCGCCTATGGTAAATCCCCAAAAATAAAAGAATCTTATTCTCCCATCTGCAAAGTTAAAAACAAAATAGAGCACTATTAATAAAGTTACTATCCATAAAAGGCTATCTTCCAAATAAACTACCCAATTTTTGTGCTTAAAAACACGCCTTAAAATTCTTGTAATATCAAATAAAAATCCGATTATAGCACCTATAGCTATAGTAAATAAGAAAATCATTTGAAAATCTTTTCTAATATGTTTTTAGTCTGTATTTTTTCTTCGGCATAGTTCATTCCGTTTATTTTTCCATCTATTTCTAATTCGCCTTTTTCAAGATTAAGTGCGTTCACATGTAAGTTTTCTCCTTTTATTAGCAGCATTCCCAAATCTGTTTCTGTTACTATTTCATCTTCATCAAACCTCATCACTTCTAAAATGCCCGTTATAAATAATTTTTCACGCTTTTCTATTATTACTTTATGTTTAGTAGTATATCTTTTTTCTTCCAATTGTGTACACCCCCTTTTAGAAATTATATTAAAAAATTTAAGAAAAATTCTTTATAATTGAGCACCTCTAAAAACTGCTAAATTTTAGAAATTCACGTTAAAGATAGCCTGTTTTTGGGTCATCGTTTGTTAGCTAAAAATTTACTTCGGTCGGTTTTAGATATACACAATCTTATTTATTTAAAATTTTATTTAAAATACTTAATCAAAAGCATTGAAAAAGTCTTGCAAAAAATCTATGATTATGGTATAATTGTAACTATGTGTTTAGCAAACACGCAAAGCTATAATAAACTGCATGGTGCTTAGTTTATTAAATAATATGCTTAATAGCTTTATAATTTATAAAGGCAGCGGGGTTAGCCTTTTCATTAGCTATAAAAGCTTATTAAAAATAAATAAAGTTTGCATTTTAGGCTTAGCGGATGTAAAACCAAAAAAAATTATAAAAACACTTTATTTTTCAGAGGAGGAAAAGAAACATGAGCGTAATTTCTATGAAGCAGCTTTTAGAAGCTGGTGTTCATTTTGGGCACCAAACGAGAAGATGGAATCCTAAAATGGCTCCATATATTTTTGCAGAAAGAAATGGTATACACATTATAGATTTGCAAAAAACAGTTAAAAAGTTTGAAGAAACTTATAGAGCAATGGCAGAGCTTGCAAAAGAGGGTGATATTCTTTTTGTGGGCACTAAAAAACAAGCTCAGCAAGCTATTAAAGAAGAAGCAGTAAGAGCAGGGCAATACTATGTTGCAGAGCGTTGGTTAGGTGGTATGCTCACAAACTTTAAAACAATTAAAGGGCGTGTAGCTAGGCTTAAAGAGCTTGAAAAAATGGAGGAAGATGGCACTTTTGAAATCTTAACTAAAAAAGAAGTAGCTGTTTTGCGTGCTGAAAAAGAAAAGCTTGAAAAAAACATCGGTGGTATTAAAGAAATGAAAAGGCTGCCAGCCGCTTTATTCATAGTTGACCCTAGAAAAGAAGCTATAGCGGTTAAAGAAGCAAAAAGCTTAGGCATACCTATCGTTGCAATTGTTGATA
>JGI24697J35500_11274873_pt1 | contig 11136 bp, 10 predicted proteins | sample TergutMp193P1_FD_35500 | JGI IMG/M metagenome (IMG submission 35500) | reverse complement strand
GTCTATGAAGCAAAGACACAGTTCCACATCTATCTCCAGGGTTCGTTCTGTTATTATTCTCGGCATCCCAATTGCATCCCTAGTTCTTTTTCCTCGTCTAAATCCAAACTGATCTTATCCCAGTACATCCTCAATTTTTCTTTCAATCCTACTTCTAAGTATCTTTTTTACTATCTTTGCTGAATGTGTGATAAGGCTGATTGTGTGATGGTCGCTGCATTTTGTAGCCTGTGGCTTCTTCTTTAAGGCAATTACTGTAACTTCTGTGAAGTCCTTGGGCCATTCTCCAGTTTGGATACATGGTGTTGATCAATTTTGTCATTACTTTCAAACCACCTTCTCCCAGTAATGTGAGCACATCTCCAGGTACATCATCATCTCCTGTAGCCTTCTTATTCCTCATTTCCTTTATAGCTTTTTCCACTTCACTTTGCAAAATGTATGGGGTCCTTCTTGTCTACATCTACTTCCTCTTCATGTTTGACTTCTAGGGTTTCTGGTCGATTAGGTTGATCGTATAGTTCTGTAATATAATTCTCCCAAATTTTCAGCACTTGACTTTGATCGACTATTCTATTCCCTTGGGAGTCTTTGATGCCAATATTTTGAATCCCTTGGGTCTCCTTCCAGCCTAGTTCTGTTGTCTTCATGTACATCAAATCATAACATCCTATTCTTTGAAATTGCATAATCTTGTTACATATGTTCTCAAGATATTCCTTTTTGGCATTATCTGTGGCTCTTTTCAATTCGTTCCTCAGCCTCCTGTAGTTCTTCTTGTCTTCTTCAGGGTTGACATTCTTCCATTTCCTTCTTTCATCCATTTTACTGATCATTTCCTGTGAAATCCATGGCTTTCTTTCCCACTTCTTGACTTTTCCAACCAGATCACTGATAGCATCTAACACAAATTCCTTTCTATTGTTCCACTGCACTTCGACATTCCCACTTTTACATCCAATTGCACCGAGTTTCTCTTCTAGAGCATCCTGCGCTCTTTGTCGCTGAGCACATAATTTCTCCAATTTTGTTTTATTTGCTGAAAATTCACTTGTTCCACAGTAAACACACACTCTCACATACATTCCTTTAATAGACAGGAGGAGTATGTAGCACCAACTGGATGACAACAAAAGTATCCAAAAAGACAGTCACCCTGATATTGCCTGCAAAACACTGGCTCTCTATTTATTCTAGTTTAGGCATAATTTTATGCATCCATAGTCCTTGCTGCCTCTGGAGGGCAATGCTGTACTTGGATTCATCCTTTCAGTCTATCTCTCAGCACAACTGAAATTTAGGAGGGTTTCAATACGACTTCCCACCAGTCTTTCCAGTTCAGACTCAACTACTTTAGTATTTATTTAAGAGAAATTCTTTTGGAGTCACTGTTCTTATAAATGACTTTTTCCACAGAAGCATTACATATTCTAATTTGGTCAGAATACATACATACAACAGATACATACATAACACACATACACATACATACATATAGACACAAACACACACATATGTACATACATATATACATACATACACATACACACACATATACACACACAAACACACACACACACTTCAGCATAGTCACAGCAATGCATGGTGGACCAGTTAAAGTGTCATTACACATGCATTTTCAAAGCATTCATACCCTGGACAGTGAGACAGTATTTACTGTCTCTGAACACAGCAGACATATATCAATCAATTTTTAGCACTGGGAAGTATCTCGGCAATGAAAATTCCACGACACGCGGCCTATTATACATCCATCTGCTACCATCTATTCATTAAAAAATGGAAATAAACTGACTGCTGATACTAATTATTCTGCTGTTGTATGTCACATATACAGCATGCATATGTAAAGTCTCATAATTCCACTTCAAGTGCAATAGTACAAAAAAATTGGCCCTTAAATATACTGTACACTCCTAGCATGACCACTGCAAAAACTACTGACTGCTTATTCATGTCAAGAAATACATTACAGAAAACAGAAACACAGATTACATCATTTCTAAATTCTTTACACTTGCATACCTCATAAACCATTTCACCTACCTCCTGTCCAATCATGTAAGACAAGTAGGCCCACCCTCAGTGGGTCTCAGTTATGATACCCATGACTTATCAAAATCAAAAATTGAAGTGTGCTCCATCCTCAGTAATTGTAATCATAATTCTTTTTATAAAATCTAAGGGTTTCCACTTCAGAAACACACGTTAAATTCTCTATTTGACTATACACAAAATTTTATCTGGAGGTAAATCTTAACAAAAACCAAACGTAAAATGGTAAATGATATCACACAGGTCACACATGTAAGCCACTGCATCTCACAGCAAAATTAATTATTAACAATACTTTTTCCTTCCTACACTGATCTAAGAAACAAATACAATGAAATGTTTTGTTTTTCTGAAAATGTGTGCAACTGTCCAATAGGATTTACTGATGAATTTACAAGTAAATAATACTTTGATGTTGCTTTATAGAACAGAATTACACCTTTAACGTCTAAGTGAATAACAGTCTGAAATTTGACACAACCAAAATTACAAGTACAAAACTTTGCAAGTTCACACATCTGTACAACACCTAACAAGAACTTTGCAAAGATTGTCAGACTATAAACACAGGAGATATGAACCATTCATCTCAGTGTGTGATTACAATCTAATTACATTTTGTCAAAAAAATATACAGTAAAACTAAGGAAAATATTTGACAAGTTAAAAAGTCATGATAAAATAACGTTATTTGAAGAGTCCCCACACCTTCATAGAACTGAATACCACTAATTAGCTATATTTCTTCTAAACATAAGTACACAATGAAACCATCAAAATATCGAATTTATGTCTGTTATATCCTTCAGAATTTGTGTAATCTTAAATTTCCAGCACATTACACAGGACTACAAACTTTTCCAATCTGATTCACAACAGTCCAAAGAAGTGTTATTTACCTTACAAAGGATCATTCAGCATCTCATTGAATGTGTTTGTGAAACTGTTTTCTGGAAAGTAAATCATACAGTATAAGGCACACTGAAAGCATCTTACCAGATACATCAATGAATTTGTGGTACCACTGGACAGGGATGACAGAATCTGGAAGTTCAAGTAGAAACCTCTTCAGAGCAGTAGCAATAGTACAGAAGTCATATACAAACAAATCTGCACCCATCACATCTGCAAGGAAACAAATATACAATTACAGGAGTGGAACTCTAATTCATTGCAATTTGACAATGTTATAGTGGCAACTATGAAGGGTACCATCACCCTACTAAATGGTACCTCGTCCCCATTTTATAAAAGGGGACAGCCCACAAAACATAAATTTGACAGGAGAAGTAAAAAAACAGATCTTCAAGAAACTTCACTCTTGATTGCAAACAAACTATTTGAGCTATCAAATACTGACAAATACAAATACAACAGCCTGTAGTTCCCCAGTCAGTCAAGAAATTCCCTGATTTTACGGACCCCAAAGGTTCATTACCACATTCATAACACCATATCACTTGCCAGTATCATCAGCCAGATCAACCATCCCAAATCCTCCCTCATCCCGTTTAAGATCTATTTTAATTCTGTCTTCTTATCCACATCTAGGTCTTGCAAATGGTCCTTTCTCTCAGGTTTCTCCAACAAACCCTATATGTATTCCTCTTCTCTGTCATACATACTACATACCCTATAAAACTCCATGTCCTTTGTTTGATTACCCAAATGATATTTGATGAAGACCCTTATTGTGCAATTTCTCTCTTGATTCCCTGGTAAGCATAAAATTCAGTTGGCACAGGGGGCACAGTTTCTCATATATGAAAAAAGAATGTATGACAGAGACAATATTCTTAATACTTCTGTGCTTTTTACCTTGGTTATATTTCATAGACCACACAAGACATCAGAGGGTTCACATTCTGGAGTGGGAACGGGAATTCCTAACATAATTGCACTGAGAATTACAATACTTGCTACTGACTACCAGTATTCTAGATTATCAGATGTGTTGGCTGCATCTTATTGTAGAAGAGACTGCATTATCACAAAAACTATTATAAAAACTACGGTACTCATTCATACACAACAAGCTCAGTACATACCATGTCTGGCTTTAGGATGGTAGTTTTCATAATGCACAACTACAAATAAACTCATCAAAATGTCTTAAACAGTGCTATTACAAAACGTGATATAAACACAAAACTACTCTGGATAGAGTTTAATTTTGCAAATAATTATAGTGCCACAATTCAGAATGTCACAAAAGTAACACACATCGTGCACACCATCTTTCCCACACACTAAAAGCATCGTCCACCTCGCCCACCTTGATTTGTCTCATTCTGCTAACATCTGTTCAAGCTCTTTGTTACATAATTTTCTCTGCTGTCCTGTTATTACCTATCTCATGGTTCCATATATTCCTTTCAGCACCTTGTTCTCAAGTACTATCAGTCTAAGTTCTGCCCTCTGTGGGAGAAACTAAGTATCACACCTTGTAAGCAGCAGGTATAATTACAAATATGTGTATTTGACCTTTGGGATTTTAGGTAGGAGGCAGGAAGAAAAATTGTTCTTGAACCAAATGGCACCCTGGTGATTTAATTTGTTCTTCAACAAAGATAATGGTAATGTGTGACTTCAGCTTTTTACGTTGCTGATGAGGATCAAACTCCTCTGGGATACTGTGCTGTGTTTTACTGGTAATTTGTTAATGACATTTCTGAGAATGTTACTACCCCAGCACTTACAATAGACGATAAGTTCCTCTGAAATGTTCATGTCAGTCTGCCAAACTACATGGTGCCAAAACCCATAATCCAGCACATAAGAATCTAAACAATCCCTGCCAATAAATTCTGTAAATTAAGAAATCAAAATTATATTGAACAAAATGTCCACAAACATGCGCTTTACTGTTTATGTCATAACACTAAAATATACAGTATACATACAGTACTATTGTACTAACTTCAGTATGTGGAAAATAAGACACATTGTACACACACATTCAGTTTATTTATTAGGGTGTTTGTTTCTACTGTTTCATTCAACAGAACAGGCAGGTAATCCAAAGTCTGACAGCCACTAATTACCACATCTCCAGCCTCAATAAGATGCTACAAGTAATAAGAAACACCTGCAGTCACCAAAGTACGATATGAAAAATGCAACAGTCTGAGGTTAGGGTGTCTAACAGTAAACCAATCCCACTCATGGTTTATATCAAGTCAAAAGTGGATTAAAAAAGAAAATAAATTTCTCACAGCCCATCAGTTATTAACCTAAAGTTCATGCAACTCACTATAGCAGGAAACAAAGTGACCAGCATGCTGGACCAGTGACATAAGGTGACAGAACATAATGATAAACTAGATCTGATGCAGAATGTTGTCTGAAACACTAGTAGAATTAGTGGAGGTACAGTCAGGATGCCAACACTATGAACTGGAAGGTCATGGGTTCGATTCCTGATGGTGTCATTGGAATTTTTCATTGACATAATCCTTCTGGTTGCACTGTGGCCCTGCAGTCAACTCAGCCTCTAACAAAAATGGGTACTAGGAATATTTCCTGGGGAGTAAAGGTAGATGGTGTGTAGGGCTGATAACCTTACCAATTTCATGTGCTGACTGATATGAAATCTGGTAGCCTCACCCTCCTGGAACCCTCAGGGACTGTCCAGGCCTGTACGGGGATTGCTTTACATTTACCTTTACCTTTAAAAGACAGGATGAACAACATTGGTCTCACTGTGCAGACTATAGCATGAAGAACCAAGGACACATTCATGGTACAGAGACATTATTTGAATACAAATTTACCTCTGCCTTCAAGAATGATGTTACAGGACCCAAACAAACAACTGTTTACAAACTGTGATACTATGTAAAGAGAATTCAACCTGCTTGTAATTTCCTTCTCAAATCTTGAAACTGGTCAGCTGGAGGAGATGTCTGGTACAGTTGATACAAGTCAAGTGTGTTGTCACTCCGAGCTCGGGATTCAAGCTCACGAATGCATCTTAAAACAAGCTGTGGCGCTCGATCATCACACGAGTAAAACAGGTAACAAAGTCCAACACCAAAAAGAGCTTTTAATTGATGGTATGGAGGTTGGTCCACACTAGGAAAGGAACTCTGTTGTCGTAATGCTGAGCTCACATGTGCTCCTCGACTGCACTCTGGAATGGAGGTAATTTAATTATAACAGGAACAGATCTGATGAGACAAGGAATAGAAACTGCAAAATAACTGCAAAGTAACCCCATAACCTGACACTTGTTGTATAAACACAAATGACACATGTCAAGAGTAACAGAAACAAAACTTGTTACTACAATTCCCCTGTTTCTGTGATAGATTTTCCACAGCACCCTTAAGCTGTGCTGAATATCTTTTAGAAAGAGGAAAAATATGTTCTGTTCTATTTGAAGGATGGACACTTGTCATCCTGTGTGCCATATCCAGCCTCATTTTTTCTTCCACAAATTACATATTGGTTGAAGCTGACCCACACAACACTGTGACAGCCCAAGATATTTCCACAGCAGCAACTCAGTTGTTGTCTGGAAGGCATTATGGTAGGCAAAACATTTAACTGCATATTTCTATAAATAATTAATTAATGATACTGAACAGAGTACTATTGAAAATGAGAGATGACTGAACACCTAATGTACAGAATATCTGTTCACACACATACATTTGATACATACTGCAGTCTTAAAATTCAGGATACAAACCAATGGAGTGTCAATATCTGGGCCCTGTGGGGAATTATTTGCATACTTTAATGCCTTGTGTACTTCCAGCCAAAAAACTTGACAAATAAGAAAGCAGGAGTGTCTAATTGGTATTTAATATCCAATTTTGGCTGTGGTCTTCCATATTATAATACTGTGCAGTCTGGTAGATGTTAGCAGCAGAACATACTGCCTCCATCTTCATTGTATAAATAATTTCTAGATGATGCTCTCCTACTACATTATGTACCCACTCAATCAAAATGTTTTGACATAAACTACAGATGGTGACAATAAATGCATTTATTATATATATATTATCTGTATGAAGATGAAACACCATAATGGATGTACAACTTGTTGGCTGAAACTCGATGCATAATGTATCTGAAGTCACACTGTTGTTGGAAAAATTATGAACCACTAATATTAAGTTAATACAATGTGTTCAGAGGTAAAGTTGTAGCACAATAACTAACTGAAACAGCATTTCTTTATGTTACTACCATTCACTATCAGCAAGCAAATGAAATGTTACGTGGTCAGGCAATAAAGTTCGCGAATTCATTGCGGTAAAAGTGCTACATACCTCATTGCTGAATACCACTGTGGTCGCCTTCAAAGTACTCCCATTGGGAAGCTATGCACCGATGCCAGCGCCTAGTCCATCCTTCAAAACAATTTTGGAACTGGTTTTGAGGAATGGCCTTCAGAGCTGCCACTGTATTACTCCTGATGTCATCAATGTCATCAAAATGCCTTCCTTTCAATACTTCCTTTATCTTCGGGAACAGAAAAATGTCACTGGGGGCTAGATCCGGTGAATAGGCAGGGTGTTCCAACAAAGTTATTTGTTCAGTAGCTAAAAACTCCTTCACAGACAGTGCCATGTGAGCAGGTGCATTGTCGTGATGCAAGATCCATGAGTTGTTGGCAAAAAGTTCTTCGGGTCGTTTCCGTCTAACTTTTTCATGCAGAATTTCCAGTACTTCCAAATAGTAAACTTGGTTGACTGTTTGTCCAGTTGGTACAAATTCATAATGAACAATCCCTCTAATATCCAAAAAAAAGTCAGCAACATTATTTTGACTCTTGATTTCGACTGATGGACTTTTGTAGTCGTGGGGAATTGGCAGTCTTCCATTGTGCACTTTGCCACTTCGTTTCAGGGTCATATTGGTAGACCCACATTTCATCAGCTGTGATGACATGGCCCAAAATGTCATCTTGCCTCTCCAAAAGGTCTTGGCAAATTGTGACTCATCTTTGCTTTTGTTTTTCAGTGAGCTCCTTTGGGACCATTGTTGCAAAAACCTTCCTCATGTCAAGATCTTCAGTTAAGATTTTCCTAACTGTTTCTCTGTCGATGATCACTTGCTCTGCTATGCTCCTGACAGTCAGCCGACGATTTTCACGCACAATTTGACGAATTTTTGCAATGTTTTCTTCAGTTCTGCTTGTTGCTGGCCATCCTGATCTCTCTTCGTCAGTGACACTTTCTCTTCCTTCAGAAAAACGTTTCACCCACTTGTAAACTGCTGTTTTCTTCATAGCATTATCCCATTAAACTTGCACTAACATCTCTCTGATTTCGTTTCCACTCCTTCCAAGTTTAACAAGAAATTTGATGTTCGTTTGCTGCTCTAATTCAAGCTCCAACATTCTCGCGGCGGCACACCAAAACACACGCAGACAGTAATAGATGCCACTCTGAGAAAGAAACTGCCATAGATCAACAACAACACAGCTGTGAGATGCTGGTATGTCGTCATCGAACCATACTAAGGCTTTTGTCCAGTGCTGCCATGGCAAGCACACGGTGGCGAGTTCGCGAACTTAATTGTCTGACCACGTATTAGAAAAACTGCCACAAAAATATAATCATATCTTAAAGGATGAATACTGTGCCAACAGAAAAAGAAGCAGAGCTCCATCATTCCTTCACAGCCATGATATTGACAAATTCATTCAGTAATGGTCCAATAACATCAGCAGTGCATATGTATGTGTATGTGAAGAATTCAATTCTTCATACATTACTCCAACAAGTATGCAATGACATAATTCAAGGAAAATTACAAAAGCTTTGAACATGAAGGGATAACACTGCTGCTTCCTGAAATAAGAATTAAGGAATGTCCACTGACCTCCTGCTACAATCTTACAAAACTGATCACTGAACTGAATAAAGAAGAAAAACTACTACTTATACACACCCTGGCAAAGAAACCGCTGATGAAGTATTTCTCTCAGGTACTTGTTACATTTGTCGCATCGCTTCAGCACCGCGAAGGAGTGTTCATGAAAGGTACTGGCACCAATTACATCTTTGCGAGTTAAACAAGATGAATGAACCAACTCATCTAAGCAAACCAAGATGGTTTTCTGATGGAACTCTTCTGTGATTCCCATTTTCTGAAGTAGAAATAAATGTTTACTCAGAACAAAAAGAAATTGAAAGAAACATGTATCTCATCCAATATTCATCTTTCAAGCCACTCTGTAAGTAGACAAAATTAATTGGCATCTCCAGGGTGATTCCAGTGACACTTCATAACTGCCTTATGAGGCATGGATGGGCAAAATGGTAAGCACAAATGGGGAAATAAAATTTAAAAAAGAACACACACACATTTATACATATATACTTCTAATGTGGAATGTACTAGTTCAAATCTCTGTCAAGGTATGCTTTCCTAACCAAAGTTTCTGCAGTTTTCAGTTTTTCTAAGTAAAAGACCTCAGTAACTGTAATCTATTTCTCCTCCATCCAAAATCTGAGAAAACAGTATTCAGAGACTAACTACAACATCAAAGAGTTTTGAATTTCACACAGGAGCATTTTAATTCTACTGTCCTATATAATGATATAATTCAAGGATCACATTAACCCCAATAAAGAAGTTACAGGTGTCCATTCTGTTTCGTCCCTGAGCATGACTGCTACATCACACAGAAAGCCTGCATCTGGTGGGACAGCTTATGGCAGCCGTTGTGTTCAAGGACATAATAAAATAGACCCTGTACAGGTTTCTACTTAAAAACACAAATGACATTTTGTAATCAGTCAGAATTTACATTAAGTTTTATTACTTAAATCGTATTTATAATTTTACTTAAGTTGGTACACTTCTAACCTCACAAAATAGACAATCAAGAAGTGGAAGAATTTGACATATGTATGTAGAATTTTTTGGAGGCAAAGAATTTCAAAACTGAGATCCATGTGTGAACACATACACAAACATTAACATTTCACTCACACAAACTCCTGAATGTATGAGTACATTATTTAAAAGTGATTAGGCAACAAATTTGTTACAAGTGCAACTTTCATTCAGCTTCTTTTCACAAGTTCAACGCAACAAATAAAATATCTTTCAACAAAAAATAATAAACCTTCATTATATAAGCTCTTATATTACTGTCACAGCTGGCTACAGTAATAATAATTTTATGTACTCTGCAGTACTGCAGTACTGCTGAGTCCCGCTAACATGAAAGCTAACTAATCACTTTACATTGGGTCATACAGGCTTCTCATTCCAGCAACTCCCCAGATCTTCTGCCTGTCTGGTTAACTGGTTGGCAGTGATGCTAACTTCTTATGGTTCTGGACCACTGCCAACGCATATCAATGTCTTACCAATACTCCAGTGCCAAAAGCATATTCCATTGCCCATGAACCACTGAACAACATCGTGTCTACAATATAGGTATATTCAAGAAATTCATTCCACTGAACACATACATCCATGATATGAGCACACTGAAAAAGTTATGATATTACCTTCAGTCTCCAGGTATGGTTGTGCGCTTTACAGAATCATTTATTTTTAGCACGCCAATGTAGAAACTTAAAAAACTGAAGTGTAGGAACCACAGACAGTACAGTTCCTTTCATTACAATTATTTATTTGTGACAGGACATTTACCTTCAGCTTCTCACTATTCAACTGTAACAAGTCACAACCTTTCATTCCTTGTGACTTGAAAATATCCCTGTACCGATGAAGGTTGACAGAAGTTATCCACTCAGCAACATTAGATGTCGTCCATTCAGGAATAGGCTGGAAAGAGACAAACAGTTTGTATGTCAGTCAATGTAAGAGATATATATTAACAAGACAGGCAAAGCGTGTATAATGTAACATTGAGGCTCGTTCGCATAACCATTGTTGCAGTGGAAAAGCAATGAGTATTACACAACCTGTGTGTATTTGTAGCCTTAAGTATCCAGCAGGCATTGTGCATGCGCCATATTGTTATCTGTGGCATGCCCCCTTTGTACAACGTTTTCCATACTGCCTCATAAACGGCATGATTCTTTTTTTTTGGGGGGGAGGGGGTATTGAACACAAAATGTG
>JGI24697J35500_11274874_pt1 | contig 11152 bp, 9 predicted proteins | sample TergutMp193P1_FD_35500 | JGI IMG/M metagenome (IMG submission 35500) | reverse complement strand
ACCATCAAAATATCGCCGTGCGCAAAGTTGATTAACAGGACTATACCATAAACCATGGTATAGCCCAGGGCAATCAGGGCGTAAATTGAGCCCAGAGAAAGACCGTTAATCAACTGCTGCAGGACGATCATGTGCAGTCATCAATTAGGGATTGACAGTTGTTTTATACACGTTAGCAAGAACACCGTCTTTCCTGACAATCTCCAAAATCGTAGCGCCCTTTATGGGATTGCGATCGGAATCAAAGCGGATGTTGCCGGTAACATAGGCGCCGCTGAGTTTAACCATCGCGTCTTTTACCGCGGCGGAATCAAAGGTTCCGGCGACTCTGATAGCGTCGGCTACCAGCAGCATTGAATCGTAACCGAGAGCGGCAAACTGTGAAGCCGGTCTGTTGAACCTCGTCTCGAAAGCGCGGACAAATGTCACGCCTCTTGGGTCTGTGGTATCAGACGCAAAGCCCGAAGACCAGAAGCCGTTGAGTATTTCATCGCCGGCATTGTCGATGAGGCTGTCCCAGCCGTCGCCGCCGACAAGCGCGCACGTAATTCCCTGATCGCGTAACTGCTTCGCCTGAAGCGACACATCGTTGTAGTAATTGGGAAGGTACACCACGTCGGGAGTTGCCGCCCTGATGCGGGTAATCTGCGCGTTAAAGTCAACATCGCCCGTTTGATAGGCTTCATCCGCCACAACCTGACCGCCATTTGCCCTGAACTGGCCTTTGAACGAATCGGCAAGCCCTGTGTTATAATCGGCTCCCGCGTCGTACAGCACCGCGGCGCGCCTGCTCCCCAGCGTATTGTACGCAAAATCAGCGCCGACTACACCCTGGAAAGGATCGATAAAACAGGCGCGGAAAATATAATTGCCGGCCTTGGTTACATCGATATTTGTCGCCGATGGGGAAATCAACAGAACCTTGTTCTGCTGTGCCAGACTGGTCATTGCCTGTGTCGGCCCGGAAGTACTGGAACCGATGATAAAGGAAACTTTGTCTCTGGTTGAAAGTTTGGTGAAGGCGTTTACGGATTTTTCCGCGTTGCCTTCATCATCCTCGGAAATCAGGGTCAACTGCCGTCCCAAAAGACCGCCTGCCGCATTGATCTCCTCAATGGCGAGCAGCGCTCCGTCCCGCGATTCATTGCCGTAAAAGGCAACCGCTCCGGAAAGCGGGAAAATCGCGCCGATAGGAACGGCATCGCCGTCCTTCTTGCACCCGGTAAATACCATTGCCATAACACAGATTGTTACGGCAGCCAATAAAATGATTTTTTTCATTTTCATCCTCCTTATTTAAAATATTAACGATATTTAAAAATATAGGGAATAGGTTTTGAGGGGAATTTTGTCCTGAGGGACTTTCTCATTTTGAAGGTAAATAGCGCATCAATACGTCAATAACTTCGTTATAAATCAACGGCTTTCCGACATGGTCGTTCATGCCGGCATCGAGGCATTTATCGACATCATCTTTAAACACGTTGGCGGTCATGGCGACAATGGGGATAGGCTTAAGCCTATCCCTTCGAGTTTCACCTTCGGCGAAACTCGCGGGCGGAAATTTAGATTCAAAGGCCCTGATTTGGCGCGTAGCTTCAAGGCCGTCCATTTGAGGCATCTGCATATCCATAAAGATCATGTCGTATTTTTCGGGAGCGCTGCTGAACATTTTCAGAGCTTCGGCGCCGTTTATAGCGCAGTCTATTTCCAGCTCAGCCGGTTCCAGAAGCGAAAGCACAATTTCGCGGTTAATCTCGACATCTTCAGCTAACAGAATGCGGCGTCCCTTGAATGAATATATCTGCTCCATTGTACCAATGCCGCCTTCGCCGTCTTTTTCATCACCACGGATTAGCCGGACGGTAAAGGCAAAAACAGAGCCCTTGCCCGGTTCCGAATCTACCCAAATCTGTCCGCCCATCATCTCGACAATCCGCTTGCAGATGGAAAGCCCCAGTCCTGTTCCGCCGAATTGGCGTGAAATGCTGTTTTCGGCCTGTTCAAACGAGGTAAACAAGCGCGACTTATGTTCGGGACTGATGCCGATGCCCGTATCCCTTACTTCAATTTCCAATGTGCACATTCCGTCCTCGTCATTGACAAGCTTCACATTCAGCGATATAGAACCGTGGTTAGGTGTAAATTTTACGGCATTGGAAAGCAGGTTTGAAATTACCTGAGTGAGCCTCTGATCGTCTCCTATGAAAACTTTCGGAATATCAGTGTCCGTAAAAAGCGAAAATTGAAGGTTTTTTTCCTTGATGCGGAAATCCAGAATATTTACAGCCTTCTGTATCATTTTTTCAAATTCGAATTCGGTATCGGTCAATTCAAATTTACCGGCTTCGATTTTCGACATATCAAGAACGTCATTGATGACACCTAACATGTGGTTGGAAGCGCCTTCTATTTTTTCAAAGGCATAATCTTTCTTTTCGATGTCCCGCGATTTTTTGCCAATCTGCGTCATGCCGATAATCGCGTTCATCGGCGTGCGCATTTCATGGCTCATGTTGGAAAGGAAGCTGCTTTTCGCGCGGTTGGCGGCCTGCGCTTCTTCAAGAGCGATCTCCAGTTCCTTGGCAGTCGTGCGAATACCCAATGTCAGATCGTTGCGCAGCAGGGCATGGGCGATCAGTAGACTGCCGGAACGCAGAATTGTTTCCTCGCTTTCGCTGAATATCCGTTCGCTGCGGCAGTCGTCGAACCCGACAAATCCCCAGAATCGTTCCCGTAAAAAAACCGGCACAACAAGTATCGATAAAATTCCCTGCGGAGATAACTGCGCCTGTGTGGCGGCGTTCATTTCACGCACAATGCCGTTAATACAGCGATTGTTTGAAAGCTCTTCTTCCCATCCCGGCATATTATTGCTGTATTTAATATCGATCGTGTACTCGTTGTCCTGCTGGGGCTCCGCGCCTTCCGACCATTCGTACAACTGTGTACAGTAAAGGTTTCCGTCTACAGTGTGATTTCTCCAGATATAAACGCGGTCAACATTAACGGCTTCGCCCATCATTTTCATACAGCCCAGCAGCGCGTTTTCAAATTTTTCAACTTCCGCCTGAAGCAGAATAGCCGCCACATTGTTTATGGTATTCAACAGCCTGTTCTGCTGCGCCGAGTTATCAGATTCAGTATTAGTAACGGTGTTATCTGTCATTATCTTACCGCTGCACCCTTCCCGAAGCGTTACCGCCGGCGAGTTTTTTTACTTCATCAACGGAGACAAGATTGAAGTCGCCCTCGATGGTGTGTTTCAGGCAGCTTGCCGCCGCGGCGAATTCAAGTCCTTCCTGCGGGGACATTTCCTGAAGAAAGGCGTATATAAGTCCCGCGCTGAAACTGTCGCCGCCGCCGACCCTGTCTACTATATGAACCGCGTACTTTTTTGAAAAGTAAAAATCTTCTCCAGTGCAGAGCATAGCTGCCCAGTTGTTGTCATTAGCGGAAATCGACTCGCGCAGGGTAATCGCCGTCTTTTTAAAACCAAACCGTTTAATAAGAGCGGACGCGACTTCCTTGTAACCGTCGTGGCTTATCTTACCTGTCGTCACATCACTGCCGCTTGCGCGGATACCGAAAACATCGGCGGCGTCTTCTTCGTTAGCGACGCAGATATCGACAAACTCCATGAGGCGGCCCATAACCTCGCCGGCTTTTTCCCGCGTCCAGAGATTCGCGCGGTAGTTAAGGTCGCAGGAGACGGTGATCCCCTTTGACTTTGCCGCCCTGCACGCATCAAGACAAATAGCCGCCGCGCTGTCGGAAAGCGCAGGCGTTATCCCCGTAAAGTGAAACCACGAAGCTCCCTGAAAAATTCTGTCCCAGTCAAAGTCAGGCTCGACAGCTTCCGCGATTGCCGAATGGGCGCGGTCATAAATTACCTTTGAGGGCCGCTGGGACGCGCCTTTTTCAAGAAAGTAAATCCCTACCCTGTTACCGCCCCGGACTATCAGGGAAGTGTCCACCCCTAATTCCCTCAACTTGTTTACCGCGCCCTGCCCTATCTCGTGCTTGGGCAGTTTTGTAACAAAAGCGGCGTTGATTCCGAAACCAGCCAGAGAGACGGCGACATTTGCCTCTCCGCCGCCGTAGGTCGCGCCGTAGGAAACCGCCTGAACAAAGCGGTAATAGCCTTCGGGGGCAAGCCTCAGCATGATTTCACCAAGGGTAATGACTCTCATACTTTTAATTTTAGCGGAGAATTGGATTTATGGCAATTTGATACCGAGGTTACGGTATTACGGAAAAATGGTGACTGTCACCCTTTTGCGCCTATGAGCGCGCCTGCCCCGTCTTTACATTCCCCATTTGGCAAGTTTCCGTTTTGCTCCGCCATTAAAGTCGCCATGTTCAACGGATTTTTTGAGATACACTGCCGCTTCACTATTGTTTCCGGTATACCTTTCTATAGCATCGCCAAAAAGGTAATAGGCTGTACCTGCATTTTCTGGGCTCAATTCCAGCGCTTTTTTAAGATCAGCTTTTGCCTTTTCCATTTCGCCGAGCGCAATATAAACAATGGCACGGCTTGAATAGCCTCCGCCTTCTTTGGGGGCTAAGGAAATTACCTTGTTGTAATCGGCTATGGCGTTTTCCATTTGTCCCCGTTCACGATAACATAGAGCCCGTCCACTATAACCTCTCGTGTCACCCGGCATAAGCTTGATCACTTCGCTATACAAAGTTATTGCCTTTGGATAGTTCGGATCTATTCCTTCTGATGAGTTGCCAATCCACGCTTCACCTGCCTGATCCAAAAGTTCTTCCGCTTTTCCTTTGCCTTTTCCTTGAAACTCTCCGTCAACCCAATTGCCTTCGTAAACAGTACCGTCAGACATGGTCATTTTTCCTTTGCCATGGGGTTTATCTTCAACATAATCGCCTTCGTAAACAGTGCCGCTCGGCAAGGTCATTTTTCCTTTTCCTGTGCGTTTATCTTCAACCCAATCACCTTCGTAAACACTGCTGTCTGCATATACACATTTTCCTTTTCCTGTCCATTTATCTTCAACAAAATCGCCTTCGTAAACAGTGCCGTCTGCATATACATATTTTCCTTTTCCTGTCTGTGCACCCTTAACAAAATCGCCTTCGTAATATTCGCCGTCAGGCAGAGTAAATTTTCCTTTGCCATGCAACTTTCCTGCAACGTAATCGCCTTCGTAAACATTGCCGTCAGACGTGGTCAATTTTCCTTTGCCTGTGCGTTTACCGTCAACCCAATCGCCTTCGTAAACATCGCCGCTTGAATATACAAATTTTCCTTTGCCTGTGCGTTTATCTTCAACATAATCGCCTTCGTAATATACACCGTCAGACCATACAATTTTTCCTTTCCCGTGCTTCTGCCCGTTAAGGATGCCGCCGGTGTATGTCCAGGTTATCCCGTCGTCAGTTTTGCCGGTTAGAGTGCCTTCAGAATTGGTGTTACTCATATCCATATCCTTCTTACTATTTTTTACAGAGGCTGCGCCCCTGCATGTATCCTTTGGCCTAAAACCTGCCGGTCATCCTGCGCCATTAATCTTAGGAGACCGGTCTACCGTTAACAAAATTGCCTTCGTAAACATCGCCGTCAGGCATGGTCAATTTTCCTTTGCCTGTCTGCGTACCGTCAACCCAATCGCCTTCGTAAACACCGCCGTCAGGATATGTCATTTTTCCTTTTCCACGGAATTTATCATTAACGAAATCGCCTTCGTAAACAATGCCGTTCGACATGGTCAATTTTCCTTTGCCATGTTTCAATCCGTTAACCCAATCGCCTTCGTAAACACCGCCGTCAGGCCATACAAATTTTCCTTTGCCTGCGCGTTTGTCTTCAACCCAATCGCCTTCGTAACTAAGTCCGTCAGACCATGTACATTTTCCCTTTCCGTGCTTCAGCCCGTTAAGAATGCCGCCTGTGTATGTCCAGGTTATCCCACCGTCAACTTTGCCGGTTAAAGTACCTTCAGAACCATTTGTGTTACTCATATCCATATCCTCCTTACAAGTGTTGCTTTTAGTATACGCTTAGAAGAAATTTCTGTAAAGCGGTAAGTTGTGCCGCCGCTTTTATCCATTGATTCAGGCTTATCGCGCCGCTATACTTTCCCCATGAGCAAAAAAATTGAGAGCGAAAAGATAAAGGCGCTTCAAAAAGAACTTGTTTCGATTATGTAGATGGGATTTCGATTCCCTGTTTTACAAGATGATCCTGCAATTTGCGGATATTGATCTTCTCAGGCGCGCAGTTGTCCCTGACCGACAGAGCGGCGGCAGTACCGGCGGCCTGTCCGGTCAGCATGCAGGCGTAAATCGCGCGTATGCTTGACTGCGCGACATGGGTGGAAGAAATACAGCGGCCTGAAATGAGGAGGTTGTCGATCTTCACCGGAACAAAAGAGCGATAGGGGATGTTGTAGGAACGGACGCTGTCCCTTTCGAGCAAGACAAGGATGTGTCCCTTGTAGCCCTCTCCTTCAAGGGCGCCGTTACCTGTCATGGTACCGTCCGGCGAAAGCATGTCGTAAAACCTCGGGAAGACGCAGACAGTGTCGTCAAACTGTCTGCTGTTTTCGATGTCTTCCGTTGTCAAAGTGTACTTTCCCTCAATGCGCCTGCTGTCTCTGAAGCCAAGTTCAGGCGCGATGGAAACCAGTTCAATCCCCTCAAAGCCGCCGAGGTTGACGCGCATCCAGTTTAAAATCTGTTTGATGTATTTTCTGCATTCAATTTCACCCTTTGTAAGATCGAAAGAATCTGTTGGATCGATCATGTATGTGCAGGGGTAATTAACGCTGCCGATGACGCCTCCGTTTGTAAAACGCCCCATAATCAACTCACGCCTTTTACAGTCAAGGTTGATTTTCCCCTCGTCATAATCCATCTGAAACTTTTTATCAATCGCCCTTAGTATATCTTTTTCAACCGGCCCCTGCGCGAAAAATTTCGCGTCCACTCCGGCGAGCCTCATGTTAAGTGTTCCCGGCTGACAGTAACCGTCCCTGTCCCTGCCCTGTTTGAACGGCACTCCCGCGGCGAAGGCTACGTCTCCGTCGCCTGTCGCGTCTATTACCACAGAGGCGCTTACCGCCACAGACCCGCTCTTTGTCTGTATGATAACAGCCTTTATGCGGTTGTCTTCGATAACGACGTCGTTTACAAATGAATAAAAAAGCACGTCAACTTTTTCTTTTTCCATAAGTTCATCAAGAAAAATCTTGAGATACTCGCCGTTAAACCTGAATGGCGCGTAATCGCGGATTTCATGGCTTCGCCCGTACTGCGCCTTGTAGCCGTCCTCTATCTCCTTGTACAAACCGCGTACGGAAAACAGTGTGTTATTCAAAAACCAGTTGCAGGTTTCCACATAGGCCGATGTGATATTCCCGCCGAGGAAGGCCCTTTTTTCCAACAACAGCACAGAAGCGCCGCCCCTCGCCGCCGAAACCGCGGCTCCGAGACCCGCCGGCCCTCCGCCGACAACCAAAACGTCAACCTGTCTGCGCACTCTTACTTCTTTTGCGCTGATTAAAACTTTCATGTTTACCGCCTTATTAATAGTATATAACGTTATTGACAATCAAAAAAGAAACATTGCGCGGCGCTTAACAAAACATTAACATAATTTCCTTGTCCCTTTTGACGCGTTGATGTAAAATAAGCTGTATGAAGACGGCGATTTTTGCGCACCGGGGAGAGACAACCCGCTATCCTGAAAATACACTTGAGGCGTTTTCCGAGGCTGTTGAAATGGGAGCTGACGGCATTGAGCTAGACGTGCAGCTTTCAAAGGATGGCGAAATTGTCGTCGCCCATGATGAGCGGCTGGAGCGCGTCTGTGACGGGACGGGGTATATAAACGATCATACACTGAAAGAACTTAAATTGATGGATTTTAGCAAGACGCTTCCCGGCAAAGTTTGCCATATTCCTACGCTTTCGGAAGTTTTCTCGCTTGTGAAGCCATCGGCTCTTACGATCAATATTGAACTGAAAAACACCGAACGCCTGTATCTTGAACTGCCTCAAAAACTTTTGGCGCTTGCGAATGAATACGGAATGGAGGAGCGCGTTATTTATTCATCGTTCAACCATTATTCGTTGATGCATATAAAGAAAATTGATACAAGGGCAAAGATTGGGCTCTTGTACGAATTTGGTTTGGTTGACCCCTGGGTCTACGCTAATTATGTGAAAGCGGACGCGGTTCACCCGCATTACTATGTCATCGCTGCGTTACCTGAAACTGTGGAACGCTGTCATGATAACGCGGTTTCGGTAAACGTATGGACAGTGGATGATCCTGACGCGATTAAATTGATGTTAAAGTGCGGAGTTGACACAATTATTACAGACAAACCGGATATTGCTGCCGCTTTTCGCGGCGGATTAGAATAAGGAGGATAATATGCAGGAAAATAAACTTGATGTAAAAAAGACTCTTCTTCTGTCTTTTGGGTTTTTCGCTTCTTCAATCGCGTGGAGTGTTTACAATTCCTTTGTGCCTCAGATACTTGAAGGCTTTATCGCAAGCACCGCCATTATCGGGTTTATAATGACCTTCGACAATATTTTCGGCGTTGTCTTTCAGCCGCTCTTCGGTACGTTAAGCGACAAAACGCGCACGCGCTTTGGCCGCCGTATGCCGTATATCTTTATAGGACTGCCGATCTGCGCCGTTGCGATCACGTTGATTCCGCGCATGGGCAGTCTCTTTTCTTTAATGGCGGTTTTGATCACTTTCACCTTTGTAATGTCGGCGTGGAGATCGCCCGTGGTGGCGCTCATGCCCGACATTACCCCCGGCCCCTTGCGCAGTCAGGCTAACGGCATCGTCAACCTTTTGGGCGGCCTTGGCAGTCTGCTTGCCTTTTTTGTCGGCGGCATACTCTTTAAGGTCGGCGGTTTTCCTCTGCCGTTTTTAATGAGCGCCGTTATGATGATACTCGCTCTCGCGGTTCTCGCGTTCTTTGTGCGTGAGCCGAAACAGGCTTACGAACCGGACGTGGAAATTAAAAAATCAAATGTTAAACTTACAAAGGACGAGAAAAAAAGCCTTATTCTGATTCTCATCGGCGTATTTTTCTGGTTCACCGGCTACAACGCCGTTGAAACTTTCTTTACTCTGTATGCAACTAACACACTCGGCGTAGACCCTGGAGATGCCGCGATGACGCTGTCAATTTTTTCTCTCACCTTTTTATCTTTTGCGGTTCCGGCGGGTTTCCTTGCGGTAAAAACAGGGCGGCGCAGGGCGATCCTCATAGGACTTGCGGGTCTTGTCGTACTTTTTCTCCCGATGATTTTTATGGCTAACGTATGGCTGACACGCGTCTGTCTTTTCCTTGGCGGTTTCTGCTGGGCTATGGTCAACATTAACTCGCTTCCTATGGTAGTGCAGCTTTCGGGAGAGGAAAAAGTAGGCACGTTTGTCGGCTACTACTATTTTTTTTCCTTCAGCTCACAGATCATTTCACCGGTTTTATTCGGCTTTATCCGCGACATTGTCGGCCATTATAGAGTGCTGTTTCTGTACGCCTGCATTGCCTTTGCGCTGGCCGCTGTAAGTCTTTTCTTTGTGCGTCACGGTGAGGATAATTAGCTGATTACTTTCCGCCGCTTAACAGTTCCAAATGCTTCCCGATGTGCTTTACAAGCGAGAGCCGATATTCATCCTCATGCTCGCACAGAAGTTTGTAAAGCCTGTCTCTAAACAAAAAAGAGCCGTCGGGATTTTTCCGCGTCAGTATGTGTCCGTATGTTATGTGAATAAGCTGCCTTGTCTCGTTGTTTTCAAAGAGGGATGTAAGTTCGCTGTCTTTTAAAGAGGAAATATCCGGTATCAACGAAAGGTCGGTCGTTACGTGATAATATTTTTTCGCGTCCGCGAAGGCTCCTAGCGCGTAACTGTGAATCTCGCGGTAAAGTGAAGGGTCGGCGGATGCGATGACGCGTATAGCCTGCAGCCAGTTGGTTCCGGCCGTCTTTACATGGAAACGGCCCCTCGTCTCTCTGCCAATAATCGGGAACACGCTGAATTTGTCGGAGCCTGAGTGGATACTGAGTTTGTATCCAAAGTGCCGCGCTATCGCCGCGTGGATTTTAATTTCTCTTTCAAACTGAACTGTGTCTCCTATATAATCTATGCCCTTTTGAAATTCGCCGCAGAAGCGCGGCGCGATTGTGGCAAAAGCGACGCCTGAATCCAATAGTTCGCGAGCGGCAAAGAAGTGCTGTAGGGGAGTAGTAACCGATTCGGTTTCGTCTATCGAGATTTCAAAATCCGCGTCGTATTTTCCGCCCGCTAAAAAGCGATCGTACATTTGCGCCGCGAATGTTATCGCGTCACAGTAAATTTTCGCGCATTGCGCGAGTTCTTTTTCACTGAAAGCAAGAGTGATGCCGTCCTCAATATTAAAAGTTTTATTTAAATACTTTTCTTTTAAATGTTTGGAAGGAGGCGGCGCGTTATCCTGAGTAACGCCGTTTTTGATATGCTCCGAGCAGTCAAGGGTGATCATTGTAAATCCAAGTGAGAGCGCGTACTCGATATCTTCCGGCGTTTTCAGATGATCCCCGTCAGCGCCGAAGCCGCTTTTAAAACCCTCTCGAAAAACCGCGAAGGTCGCCGCGTCAAGCACGTCCTCGTATGTGCGGTTTGTAAGTTTAAGCTCCCTGATTGACTGCTGCGCAAAAATTGGAAACACGTCGTTTTTTTCAAAAAGATCGATGTGCCCCGCCGTCGCGATTCCAAGACGATCCCCAAGCCCGAAACTTTTATCGTTTTTTAAGCCGCGCACAGGTGAAGTGAAGTGAAAGAGAGAGCGCAAAACGCAGGCGTTTTCGTGCGTCAGCTCCGCGCGGAATTTGCCGCCGCCAAGATCGTCACCCTTAAAGCCAAGCTGAGAACCTGTTTTCCCGCCGTCAGCGGCAATTATTAAAAGATCTTTTTCGCCGTCTTTTGCTATAAAAACAGCCGTCGAATCAATTTTATTTATTGATCTTTCATAAGCGTCAAAATCCTGATACTGCATATTCTTTTAATAACATTCCTTGCCTATTTTTTCAATACCATTTATTCTTTATTTATGGAAAAAGATAATATAAAAATATGTTACATAGGCGGCGGTTCGCGTAACTGGGCATGGGTGCT
>JGI24697J35500_11274875_pt1 | contig 11171 bp, 17 predicted proteins | sample TergutMp193P1_FD_35500 | JGI IMG/M metagenome (IMG submission 35500) | reverse complement strand
ATACACATACACATACACATACACATACACATACACATACACATACACCCTTCTTGCTTTTTCTCATTTAACACATTCCTTCCAAAAACGGAAGTGCTATAAAAAATAATGGAGAGCATCGCTAAACCAGATTTATTAATTTTAGAAGAATGGTTTCTTCATTCACTTAACCAAGCTGCTGTCAGAAATCTACAATCTACTTGAAATCATTGAGATCTGCCAAAGAAAAGGCTCAGTCACTTTCTGCTCTCAATTTGATGCGAATGAATGGCATCTGAAATTCGACTAACCCACATGGCTAAACAGTTAAAAATCATCTTTTTATTCTATATCTAAAATCTTGAGTTTTGACGCTACAAGTGCATCTGCTAGTTCATTATATCGATAGCTTGAATTAATGATAAATAATTTCATGTCATCAAAAACAACACTAATCTTCTTTCCAAATTCACTTCCATCATACCATTCATCAATAATCAGAGATGCATCTGATTTCTCTAAAATCTCAATTATTTCTGAATATCCATTACCAGTTCCATTTATACTATTTTTTCGTTCCCCGATCCTTTTCAATATTTCTATTTTGAATTCTTTTGCGTTGTCAATGGTTTCAAAACTAAAATACCCATCCACATTTTTAAATAAAATCATAATTTGTTTACTCTCAACTTCCTTTATTTTATCAGTTTCTTTGATTGCATTGTCAATAAGATTTCCAAACAAACGCAAAAAGTCATACTTTGTAGTTGTTACATTAGTCCAATGCTTGATTATTGATAGCTAAATAAATTCCTTTATCATGTGCTTCTCTTATTAAACATTCGATTAACATCGTCAAATCTAACCATTCATCTGGAATTTCTAAAAAATCTACTTCTAGTTTTATATCATCTGTCGCAAACTCAACATTGAGTTTTGATGAAAGTCTTTTTATCACTTCAGCATAATTTTTCACCTCCTTCAATTGAGTTGCTTGGTCAGTCTCGTTAATATGTTGTATTTTACCAATTAATCTTTGATGCGATATCAGTAATGTTGGCACCATATGACGATATTTATGATGTTTGCTTATCAAATCATCAAGTAATTCTTTCAACTCTATTTTTTCATCTTCTATTATTCTTTTCTTGTTGATTAAACACACCACTAAATAAACGATTAAAAAAATCAATGCGAGTAAAAGGGATATAAATATTTCTAAAATACTAAATGATATTACTATATTTTCTATTCCGGTTCTGTCAAACATTATACCGATAACAGTGATAATACTGTATAAAATCAGGACTAAAAACACTACTGAGTAAGCTAGCATCCGAAATTTAAGCTCTTTTAACAATGATACGCGAGGTGTCAAAGTAAATCTTATATATAGATATGAATATATGAATGTCGGGAAAGTTAATTCAAAGATTAAAAGTATAAATTTACTCTCCATTCCAACCGTTCGGAGAGTGAATGATGCTAATAAGTAAGCTACTATCCATAAAGTGTACACGGTAAAAAAACGACATACAACCCAAACACAAGTCGTCATGAGTGCCGTCACCAAAGAAATTATTTTTGTGGTAGATGAAAAGGGTTCAGTCTATGATTTGACCTTGTATAAAAAAGGTTAGGTGCTCAAATGATTGGAACGATAGAGATTAAAGCAGACAGTGGTTATCAGGGCATTCTTAACTTTCATAGCCATCGTTAAATACCGATTAAAAAATAAAAAAATAAGACATTAACTAATTAAAATAAGTCATTTAATCGTCAATTAGACAGTGAAAGAGTGGATATAGAACATATCAACGCTAAGATTAAAATGTTTCGTTCTATGTCCAGCAGATATCGCAATCGGAGGAGGAGGCACCTTCTTCGCATGTCTTTAGCTTGTAGCATTCTTAATTTTGGGGGGAGATCTAATATTTAACTAAAAATGAAAAAATTTGAGAATTCACATTAATGTCACGTTAATGTCACGTTCATCTGCTATAATTATTCCCATCAGATACAGAGGGGTCATATCTGATAAATGAAGTTTATAAAAATATGATACCTAAACCTTCATTAGTTTTGGGTTAACAAGAGAAGTGTTTTACACAAGTTATCCATTTTTCTTGATAACTTATGATCTTTTTGTTATTATTTTATAATAAATTATAATTTAAATTTTGTGATTCCAAAGTATCTGATCAATACAATTGGAGTACTAGAAGGGAGGTGAGGTTCATGACAAATAATGTAAATATTCATGAGTCAGCTAATCAAGAAGTATTGGAAAAAGTTGAAGCATTGACAGAAAGATTAGATCATAGCGTACCTGATCAGAGATAACGTATGAATAAGTATATGCAATTGATTCATTAAGTGTCAATTGCATATACTATATATAATTGCAAGATTACCTAAAATTATTTGTTTTCGTAGGAGGAAGACGGCGTGAAAAACTTATTATTTAAAGACAAGAAAATAGAAAGTTTCTATGATGAAAAACCATTTGGTCTATATAATTATCTTGATCATAGCATAAATTTATCAGATGATTTTGATTATATTGAATTACAAAATGGAGATAAATTTAAATTAGTTCAAGATGAAGAAAATCAATTTTTCGAGGATAAGCCTTTTAATGGACATGAGACTTTAATTTCAGAAAAATTCAAACTAGATATTAAAGAGGCATTGAAATTATTAACAGGATTTGTTGATGAATATGATTTCTTTAAGAGAAATGTAGATATTATTTGGCCTCTAAGAAGAAAAGATAATGCACAAGTCAGTGAATTGACTTCATCAATTTACCCTAAAATGACTGATACTATATTCATTTCACAAAAGGCTAACATTCATGTTCCGCCAGTAAATATTAGTAAAAAGGAAAATAAATATATTCTTGCTGAAAATCTATTTCATGAAGCAATTCATTTGTTTGTAAATAAGTTAATCTTAAACTATGAACTTATAAAAGCAAGTATAGCACCTGTTGATCACAAATTTGAAATCCCTTGGAGACGTAATAGTAGTAAAAGAAATCAATATTGGGAAATAGATCGTGTTCTGCATGCAGCAAGTGTTTATTCATGTTTAATTGATTTTAGAGCACAAGTAATTAAAAAAACTGATAGCGATAAAGAGATAAATAGATTTTTTGTAGATAGTGTTGAAAGTGCAAAAGAAAATTACACCTATTTAAAAGATATCTTAATGCAGAATACAGATTTATTTACAGATTTTGGGAATGAATACATTAAAAATGTTTGATAGAAAAAAATCATATTTTAATATTCTTTGGATTTCTTCAATAATAAATGATTTAGGTGGTAAAACTTCAATTTTAACAATGCCATTAATTGCTATTTCATTTTTTCATACTGATGTTACAAAAACTGCATTTGTTACAACGATGCAGTTTCTACCTCATCTTTTTTTCTCATTTTTTTTTGCTAATTTAGTAAGTAAGACAAGTAAAAAACAAATCTTATTAGGAATTACAAATATATTATCAGCATTATTAACAATGATATTAATTATATTAATTATATTTAATTTAATTTATTTGTGGCAATTTTACTTATTTCTATTTCTTATTAATTCTTTATCTGTTTTATCAGGAATCACGCACTCTGCTCTTATAGTATGCGTAGTAGAGCATGATAAATTGATTGACGCCAATTCAAAGTTAGCAATTAGTGATAGTTTACTTAAACTAAGTGCTCCTTCGATTGGAGGAGTAATTATCAAATATTTAGGCTATTTATTTGCTTTAATATTTGATACATTAACTTTTTTAATTGCAGGTGTCATGCAATTTTTTATAAAAACAGAGGATAATGTAATAAATAAGTTTGAAAATAAAAAAAATAGTTTGAAAAGAACCTTTTCTTTGATCTATCATCATAAGTTACTTTTCAATCTTTATCTTGTTTTTTTATTAATAACCTTTTCTTTGGGTTTATTTCAAACTATTCAGATCTTTCATTTAACGACTGCCTTAGATTTTACTGAAAGTGAGATTGGCTTAATAATTTCAGTAGGCTCACTTGGTATGGTCTTAATGTCCTTTTTATCTAAGAAATATATTGAAAAAATAGGGTTATTTAAGTCAATTCTTTCATTTGTGATTAGTATTACATTAGCCTTTATATTATATTTTTCAGCTCAATTTATTAATAATAGCATCATCATATTTATAAAAATACTGTTAGCTCAGTTTCTAATATTTTTATTTAATCCTGTTTTTTCTGTAGCAAGTTCTACTATTAGACAACAAAATGTAAAAAAAGAATATTATCCATCTGTTTTAGCAATTTGGACATATTTAACTCGTGGTATTTTACCAATTTCATCAATTTTAGCAGGATTTATTTATGAAAATGCAGATATATCAGGAGTAATGATTGTGTGTTTTTCAATGGTATTAATATGTTTGGTTATTTTATATATTAATAAAAAAGAATTTAAAAAAACAAAGTTTTAGGAGGAAATAATCATGAAAAACTCGATGGATCACTATAGAAGGAAAATTGATATTATTGAAAAGGAAGAATATTTCAAAGAAGAAGAATTTGTAAAACCATTTGAAAAAATCTTTGATGAAGTGAAAGGAGAATTAACTAATTTAAGTATAATATTATTCGATTTATTACCGGATAAATCGATTGGACCTGAGGAAAGAATAGAAAGACTGGGTAGATTAATTCCTAGTACTATTTTAGAAAGTGAATATCATAGAACAGCTAGATTAAAACTTAATATAATACAAAGAAAACTTGATTATCTTGTTCCAGATACTAGTTTATCGTATGAAAATAAAATCAAATATCTAGTCTCTCTCGCTAATAAATTAGTTCCGGAAAATATTCCGTTTATTGAAAAGTTAGAGAAAATTAATGACTATAGAAGAACGGACAATGGTGCAAGATTGTAGTTTAAAAGTAAAACATTAGATTCAACAAAAGGATTAAATGGTGTTGTCAAACATATGTGTATCGTCATTTTGAACTTGCTTACCTATCCTTATATGCGATTGTTAGAAGTAGATTTCTATGCAAATATATTCGTCGGATTCTATATTGTAAGCTATTTGTTTTCTATCATAGAAAACCTAACTAAATTAGATGTTCCAGTTCCAACATTCATCAAACAGTACTTGATTAAAGCTAGAAACTATTTAGACTCTGGAAAAGATACTGATTTCAAATAAAAGACTGAATCATTCGCCCGTTATCTGTCTGATGCTATCATGATGTAAAGGGGAATGACGCGACAAACAAAAAGAACCAACTGCTTGAGTTTTGACTTTACAAGTCAAATCAAGGTGGTTGATTCTTTTTTATTTTCAAAGAAATCGCTCTGTTATTTATAAGTGAGTTTTTCTAGGCTGTATCATCTTCACTGTGGGTGCCCGTGGTGAAGATGACACAGTTTTTTTGATAAAAAAAGAAAGAAGAAGGAAAGTGATGAAGCTTAATATCTATTATGAAAGCCAGGAAAATAGGCTGGTCACAAGTGTTAGCATTAGAGGCGTTGGGAATCAGTCGATCGTCTCAAAGTGGTTATCTTCTAAAATAATCTCGCCCGATAATTAGCTTTTGTATTAAAGATATAAGATACTGTTACAACTTTATTCACTTCATCAACCCAATAAAGTATTATGTGTCCATCAATAATTTTTTGACGATAATTATGTTTCAATTCTTTTTTGGACTCAAACACCTTTCCAGTGTTTGGATTATCTTGATTGCTTTGCATCGCTTTTCTAATGGCTTTCATTAAATCAATTGAAGCAGAAACATTACACAGATCATCAATGATATACAACCTAATCCTATCCCACGTCTAACATTTGGTAAAACTTTTAGCTTATACATGACTACGATCCTCTAATCCTGCTATGAATTCGTCCATCATCTCCATACCGTTATGACGATCACTAGTTAACTCTTCTTCTTGCTCTGCTAATTTCAAGTTAAAAAAATGGGCTCTCCTGTTGTTTCAAGTACTGTATCAATATCATTCCATTTATTTCGTAAATCAGACACCGGTCTTATATTTTGCATCAAAATCACCTCTATCATTATTATATCGTAATTCTATCATATTATCAATCTCTTCCCTTTAATCTAAGTAACTTTTATGCCTTTAAGTTATATTCTAAGCTTTTAAATAAAGCAACTCAATCATTTAATTAATTTAAGAAAATAAATTATGAAAAAAGAAAATATTTCTAACTTGACTACTCGTTTTTTTGGAATTATTAATTATTTTCTATCAGCTATCTACTCATCTCAAGGGGTGACCAAAGCACATCGGTGCTGTTGATGTTTTTACCATGATTAACAATTGCGAAAATCTTCCTTATTCTTCCTCTTTTCTTAAGTTATTGACATTGTTGGTTGACCCTAATGATCAGCAACCTAAAGACAAAACACACACCTTAGCGTGTCTAGCATTTATAATTCTCTCGCGAATGAAATCTCTTTTCGCCCATATTATCATATTTTCTAAAAGCATATCTCTATGACAACCGTTTTTTACTTCCACCATTTCATTAAACTTTTCTTAAAAAAATTGTCAATCCACTTGAACAGTTCCTAATCTTCATAATGTCCCTTACAAGAAAGAATTTTTAGTTGTCCATTAACAACCGTGTATTCAAGCCGATTATATTTATCTATGCGTCTACTCCAACCTTTAACATATTTCAATGGTTCAACTTTTCCTTTTCCATCATCAATTCCATTTCGCAAAATATCTTTAATTAAAACATTGATTTTCTTTAATGTTTTTCTATCTTCATTTTGCCATTCAGTATATTCAAACCATGCAGAAGTTGCCCAACCAACACCTTGATCTTTATCTAACATTTACAAGCACCTACTTTGATTTATGATCTGCTTTAATGATACCAAAATGGGAAACTTAGTCTATTTCAATTAAATCATGTTGTACACCACCACCAGAAGTTACTTCACGATAGGCACGTGTAATTTTTGCAATATATTCAGCATTACGAGCTTGTTTTTCTAATTGAGTAAATCTATCTAAACTAACCATTACTATATTGTTATTTTCTTTTCTAGTAATGATTAAAGGCTGATCTGTTTCTATTACCTTATCACAATAATTTTTAAAATCACTTCTCACATTCGTGTAATTAGCTACTAACATGATTAACCATTCCTTTTATATTCAATATTATGCCAATATTATTGTACAGTATTATGTACAAAATGTCAACCCTTATCCATTTATTTACTCCAAAGATAGCTTATTATTTTTTAAATATTTGCTAAAGCAACATGGGTCAATTCTTCTTTTTTTAAAATAGATAATGTTTCATTTAAGCTAGTCGTCGTAACTTCCCCATTTTTATCCTTAAAAACCTAATTTTAAAGCTCCTTTAAAACACTAAAATCAAAGTCTACGTGCGTCCAAAATTGAAAATTTTTTTCCTACGGATCGGTAAGTCTATTTCTCTCTCACTCAGACTTTTACTTTATTTATTGTTTCTAAATAGCAATCAGTTTTTAGGTTCAGTAGAGCGCATTCTGATCAACACAAATACTGATTCATCTGACATTAAAAACGCTAGTAATTGCTTACATATTTTCGCTTCAGCTTCCAATATCTCTTTTTCTTTCTCTTATTCCAAATTCTTTCCCCTTTTTACATCCTTTTTTTATTGGGTTCTTATTTGGAACTTCGTACAATAGCGATAAATTCTAAGTCAATATCTACTGCCCAACTCGGTAACCCTCATTTAACATCTCCAAGCTCCTTAATACTGCTTGTTCGCCATTTTCACGAAGATAACTTTTAAGATCAAATACGTCCATTTCATCTACACCACCGGTTCCTCGGCTTTGATAGATAAGTTGGTACGATAGATTAAATTTTTCATTACTTAGTATTTTATCTCATACTCTTTCCTCGTTTACCTACCTGATTTACATCATAAATTGACGCCCGTCTTTCAAGCTTCGATTTGCTGAGAAATTTTACCCACTTATAATGACTTGGTATCACATCTCTGTTCGTCAGGTCACGATTTTGAATGCGCATCTTCCTAAAGCCTACACCTCACAGTGCACACCTTGTGCTTCACTAACGGTAACGGTTAGTCGACAAGTACCTCCGCAACGGAGCCTAGCCATATCTGGCACACTCAAAAAGTATGTTTAGATCTAACACACTTTAAAACAACTCTAATCTTCTTTAGCAAAAATTTCGTAAATAATATCTAAAACTTCATCTAAAACCACATCCGATAACTCATCAAATTTTTTATAATCTCTAGATTGAATATCCAAAACTTTAGCCTGTTCACACATCACAACACCAGTAACCTTATTTGTATCTTTTAATTTAACATGCGTAGGAAATACTTTCTGAGTATTTGTTATCGGACAAACAATTATTATTTTATAGCCTGTTAATTTTCCAAAGCTATCATTACTAACGACTAAAGCTGGCCGCCTACCTTTTTGTTCGTGTCCTGTCTGTGGATCAAAGTCCAACCAAATGATATCTCCTTGTTTTACCATATTTCTTCACCTATTGGATGACCCCAATCAACAATTTCAAAATCATAGTCATTTTCTTTCACTGCTGTTTCAAAATCTGTTCCATAAAATTTTTCTACTCGCTCTTTCAAGGTTAATCTCTTTTTCCTTTGAGTTGGCTTAATAATAATTGAGCCATCTAACAATGTAACATCAAGTACATCTCTTTCATCAACATTTAATGCGGTTAACATTTTTTTAGGAATTCTAATACCATGAGAATTTCCCCATCTCACTATTGATGTTTGTGTCACTTGCATTTTGAACCACTCCTTATCATTTACACATATACGGCATTAGGATAAACAAGTATATCCTTACTATACATCCTGAAACAAAAAAAGCAACTATTTTTTAAACAATCGCTTAACTAAATTTTCTTTTTTTATGTTTCTAGTTCCAGCATTCTATCTTGAATTACTTTAATAGTATTTGCTTACTTTCACTTAGACTTTGATGCTTTCTGTCACCAAAATGAAAAGCAAGAAGTTCTCTCGTTTGATGATCAATGGCCCACCAAAGCCAAATGAATAAAATGATATATTTAATCTATTTTCATCATTTTTTAAATTCTTTCTCAAGATCTACACCTTCTTTATCTAAATGTAAAACCTATCGGTTAATTATTGTTCAACCTTAAAGTTTTGTTTGAAACTTTCTACTTTCAATTTGACCCTTGCTTCTAATGCAAATTGCCATTTCATCATTGTATAGCTATTTCGATTTAAAAAAGAACTAGATAGAGCATTGAATGGTATCAAAGAGACAAGAATTTCAACTCTTTTTACGAAGATAAGTGTAAGATGAAACAAGAAAATCTCTTGATCGTTTAATTCATCAAGAGATTTTCCATCATATATTGATCGACCTGAGTTAAATGGATGGAGCCATCCTCACCCTCAATTCTTTCTAAAGAGATGTAATGCCTATCTTGTAAATCATATGGTTGTGAGAATAGATGGATAAATTTTGGCCTTTCACGTATATAAAAAGTAAGAGTCCTTGGATAAGGCGGACTAAAATTGCTCAGCCATACATGTTCATCTTGGCTCAGAGCTAGAATCATCAAGAGAAGAAAATTTATGAAAGAGATTATTGAAAAGAATAGTTGCTTTTTCTCTTGATTTAGGGTATACTAAAGTTATAACATTGTTATAACTAGGAAGGATGATTTAAAAATGCAAGCAACTATTAGAAAAATTGGAAATAGTGAAGGTACCATAATTCCTAAAAATATACTCGATACTTTTTCCTTAAAAGAACGTGATCTCATTAGTTTTGAAATTCATAGCGAGGGTATCCTTATAAAACCCGTTAAGGAAAAAAAAATAAGAAAGAGTTTAAGAGAGCGTACAGAAGAATTTTATGGCGTTCCATTTGATGAGGTAGTCAAAAAAATCGATTTTAAATTTACAGAACTAGAAACAGGAAAACCAGTAGGAGAGGAAATATTTTAATGAATTATCAACCGAAGCAAGGCGATATCATATTATTAGAATTAGACCCACAGGCGGGTCATGAACAAGCAGGAACGAGGCCAGTGCTAGTAGCCAGTAATAATGACTTTCATGCAATGTTTAGAACAATGGCTATGATTTGTCCTATAACTAATACTAATCGAAATTTACCTACTGAGATAATATTAGATGGTAGAACCACAACGCAAGGGGTTATCGTGTGTAATCAAGCTAAGATACTAGATTTAAAGATACGTAAAGCAAGATTTTTAGAAAAGGCGCCACGAGATATTGTTATTAATGTCGCTGATACTATTATAAGTATTGTAGAAGTTGTGAAAGATTAGGCATTAAAATAAAGATGACAACAGTACAAACGAAAATAATAAAACCTGATAATGATTTTATTCCGATACCTAGTGAGATATTAGATCGATAAATTTATCTGTAGGTGATTGTGTAAATATTAAATTGGTTGATGATTCAATGATTATTGGAACCTAGGAGTGGTTGGTATGATCGGTGAAGTAGCGAATTGAGAGCATGAAGAGCAAATAATTCAGGAATTGTTAAAAGATTCGATATTGGCAAAACAAGATAAAGAATTTCAAAGAGAGTATGAATTAAGAAAAAATAATTTTAACAAGAAAGCTGGTTTAACTCAAACAAACATTATGAATAAAACAGGGTTAAAAGCCAACCGCTATTAGCCGAATTGAAAAAGATTTTGAAACTGGTCTGGATTTAAAAACTCTTGGAAAGTACCTAGATGATTTAGGAATAAAATCAGATATTATTCCGAAAAGAAGATAACAAATTTTTTTAGATTTTTTTAATCTTTTGATTTTATCATCATGGAAGTGTAGAATGTAGTAAGTGATAAAATTTTTGTATACGACAAAGCCTCAGAAATTAAGTGCGACAGTGCATTTAATTTCTGTTTTTTTTTGCTTTTAAAAATGTAGAGCATTTAACGATGCGACTGATGTGGTTCATCAACTGAAAGTATAAGAAATTTAAAAAGAGTAACAAAAATTGAAAAGGGAAAAAGAAAATTAAATAAATAAGCTTGACAAGTGATTACCAAACCTGTATGCTATACACATACACATACACATACACATACACATACACATACACATACACATACACATACACATAC
>JGI24697J35500_11274876_pt1 | contig 11209 bp, 10 predicted proteins | sample TergutMp193P1_FD_35500 | JGI IMG/M metagenome (IMG submission 35500) | reverse complement strand
TTAACTATGTTGTGCAATGAGCAAATAACACGTGTTGGTACCTCCCAAGAACAGACAATGTTTACATGCCTTCAGCGGACCTGTGCTTCCCCATCAGCAGTAGGACAGTCCTTGTCCTCACCACCTGGGCCCTATGTGCAACACTGAATGTATATCCAGGCTCTGCACACAGGCCTGCACAAGGGTCCACTCAACCAAAATTTTGAGCTCCCCACAGGGACAGATAGGTGGAAAGTTGCACCAAAACCATGGGACAGAAAAACAGAGGTAGGAAAGATCCCAGCTGGTGCGACAGGAGTTTACACCCCACTGTGCTTGATGTATATCATCAAAGGGCAAAAATCATCAAACAAACTATTTACTGAATGAATTACTTCTATTAAGCCATTCTAAATATGCAGCAACAATTATACACAAAGAAAACACCATGTGTCGATACACAATAAGGTTAAAACTAACTAAAAATCTCAATTTTAGAATAATACTAAATATTTTGTCATAATCAATTAGTAAGATATATGATTAATTTTATTATAATCAGAGAGATACTTGTTATTATTCATAATGGATTGATTATGAAAGTGCTTGGGGTTCAATTAATCTACAGGGCATTAATAACAATAACTACAAAAAATTTAACACTAGAAGAAAGGATGTCAGCTACACATGAACACATGTCAAACCCACAGATGAGAATGGTATGCTGACTAAGGAGATGATACAGTAGGCCCTCAGCATTCAAAGGCAGCCCAGTTAAAAAGACAAAAAAGAGATGAATACAGAATGTGACAGAGAGTGCAGAAAAAGAGTACAAAGTAATATGCAAGTAAACACGTCCACATTGCCCCTCAGAACAAGGAGCTACCTACCTCAACAGCTACAGACACTGCACAATGTGTGAATATATACTGGGTTATCAGTTACCTCACTGAATTCCTTGCAGCACCAGGTATTGATGGTGGCCTGGAATTCACCAGCATACATTTCATGGGCTGCCCATCAAGCTGTCGATTGTGGTACACATCAACAGCTTTCACAGCATCTTTGTGTAGCTGGTATACCACCTCTGCTGTTCCTGGTCGAACCAAACGCGAAGTCACCAACGGACCTATGTCTTCAAAGAGCTCCTAAAAATATGTAAGAATTTTACGTATTATTAATACGAATACTTAATATATAAAAACGTAATCAGGTTAACTTGTATAAAGCAGCTAACAGATATCTCATCAAATTATGAGCTCAGGTATGGAAGTGTCTACAGAATATTCCAGACCACCTTGTAGAAAATCCTCCTCCATTCTTCTGTATCCACACCTGTGTCCATTACTGTCCATTACGTATCTTCCATCTTTTGGTCTCTCCATCCTGTCCTTTGCCTCTTAATGACCTTTTGTTTGATGCATTTATTTCCAAAACACTCTGCCGAATTTTATTCCTATCCACTAACATACCCTCAGTTTAATAAACTTTGCTTGTAGAGTTATGTAATTTGTAACCAGTACACTTAAATTTGAAGTTCAGCACAATAAAATAAAGATTTAAGCTCTGCCTCAGAGACAAGATTTGAGTACTAAATTAAATAAACTGGTGATTATGAAAATAAACACTTACCAACTTAAAATCATGCAAATGAAATAAACACGGCATGCTTACATATCCTGCAAGTTAAGTCACTGAAGATGAAATTCCTGTACACCTCCCTCAAAATGGCCACATGAATGGCCAACACATGTAGGAGGTACATGGTGTGTTTAACACTTTCATACACTTACATGCATTTATTGGCTCTGATATGTCTAATTCCTCAGTGCATGGTTTTGGATCGTTTAAAATTTATTTATGTTCAACAAGCAATGACTACATATGCTTACATCTCCCTGAAGATGGCCACATGAGTGGCCTAAATGTGTAGGAAGTATACGGTGTGTATAATATACTTTCATACAGTTATGCGCATTTGTTAGTTTTGGTATCATATATAACTGCTCTATGCATGGTTATGGATAATTTAAAATTGATTAATGCTCAACAAGCTAACACTACATATGCTTACAAACACCTCACTGAAGATGGCCACATGAGTGGCCAAAACACGTAGGAGGTACATGGTGTGTATAATATACTTTTATACGCTTAACGTGCATTTGTTAGTTTCGATATCATATGTATTTCCTATACATGTATTCATAGATGGGTCCAATAAGCATTGATACTTTTCCCAAAGACTACCTTCCCTTTTATGTTTACCAAAATACCTTTCCATGCAGCTGACAACAGAAAATTTACCCGAATATCCTCATGTGTGACGCTGGTCTGCAAGTTTGACACCACAATCCTATGGCCAGTTGGTGCAGATGGTGTAGTGCTGCTAGAAGATTTTGAACCAGCTGAAAGAATGCCCATGGTGCGAGGAGTAACAGCAGGTGTGTCCAGTCGAGCTTTGAGTTCAGAACTCATTCTTCCAGCTAACACACCTGTACTACTGGCAAGAGTGCCTTGCCTCCAGGGAGACAAGTCTTCATCAGAGTCTTCAGGTTCAATGCTGGATCAAAATGATAGGTACACATTTTATATCACTATAGGAAAAAAAACTGAATGTCAGGGCAAGTTAAAAAAATCCTAGTTTAGAATCTCAAGCACACTGTATGGCTCTCCTGAATGAGTTTTTTATTGCCCCTCCAGGACACTGTTGGAATAGCATATGATGGGTAATGCCATTTTCTAACCGCAAGTAGCTCCTTAATTTCTATATTAATTTCTACAGCTCACAAAGTAAAAATAAATAAAGCAAGAGACTCCCCAGAAACTGATGTTACACACCTCAGATTTGGTCAATATAATGAGATTAACTCCATGATGAAGTCTTGAAATCAAGTTGATGGTTACTGAGCTGATGAAAAATTACCTGCTTGAATAAAACATGAAGGTCTCTCACTGTACACACACAAATGTCTGTCACTGAACCCTAATATCATGCCAGTCAAATATGGTCCAGTATTGCACAGTATATTATTCTAAGATACTTTTTAATACTATTCTCCATTTATACCTCTATCTCCTAAGCATGATTTTGCTGGGAAGGCATTAGAGATCACTTGGAAGACCTAGGCATAGTAAGGAGAATAATATTCAAATGAACCTTACAGATACAAGATGGGAGGGGAGGATAGGATTCACCTAGCTCAAGATAGGGATCAGTGGTGTGCTCTTGTGAAGATGTTAATGAGTTCCATAAAATACTGGGAATATCTTGACTAGCTGATGAACTACTAGCTGCTCATGGTGAACCATGCATTAATTAAGGGCAAGCTATACCTTTCACACGACATACATACCGTGAAACAGGAGTGACATTCCCATGTTTCACTGACTGAGCTCCATAATTCCATTCCTCCCTCTCAGACAGCAATGTTGGTCCATGCTTCTAAAAATAAGAAACAAGGAGACAGATGGGTAAGAAGGAAATTACAAGTATCACATTAAATATTCTACAAAGTCACATAAAATTACCGGCTGTGGTACATTCCTAGCTATTATCTTGAGGCTTGTGGGTTGAACTGGCCCTCGTCTTGCAACAGAAGTCAACACAGGATCATGCAGAATGGGGGCTCGTACTGTGTTTCGTGACACAGAATCATACTCATCCATTGAAGGTGGTGAATCTTGAGGCATTGGATTCACCCATGTATAAAGGCTCCGTCGCTGCATAGGAGGAGCAAATAATGGTGGTAGAGGAAGTGATGTTCTATCATTACTCACTGTACGTCTCAAGACTGTTGATACTGCTGGTATCAGATTTACTGAAATATAATTAGTATACATAAGTACAGACATTTCAATTACGAGAAAACAAAACCACTAGACAAACAAAGTCAAGCAGTGTATGCTATGATACCTTTTCCAGTATCAATGTCGACAGCCATTTTTGAGACTGCCATTCCAAATCCTCGCTCACCAGAAGTGACTGTGCGGTCCAGCATTTTATTTCCATTACGTGGAGTTTGTCTCTTATTGGTGCTTAAACTGATTTGGCCATTTCGGCTGGTGCGCCTTGTTATGCCAGCTCCAACACGAGATAAATTAGAAATTGTAATACCCTGAAACACATATTTTATACTGTATACAAATATTTTATTTCCTTGAGACAGTGAAACATGAACAAACTGACAGAGTGTGAAACTGGACATTATACTCAGCAACACATCGCACATAACAAGATCACAATTACATTTGCTTGCTTGCATTTACCAAAGCGTAATATACAGTCCAACATTTTTTTATTTTTAATACTAAAGTTCACAGTTTCTTAAGCTGTATTTACACTTTCTACTACAATGCAAAGAGCACATTTCACTATATCAGGAAGCCTGTAACATTACGTTTCTTAGAAATGGTAGTAAAATTAAAATTCTCATTTTTATATGTAATATATATTGTCTATCAACTTTACCCTGTTTTCTCGCAGCTTGTCCAATTTCAAACGAGCATCGGTTTGCTTGGCAATTTCAGCCAACTTGTCCCTAGCATCTGTAAGCTTCTGACGATTCTTCTGTATTATTCGCAGTCGAGCATCGCCCACAGATCCTATTACGTTACCCCTCCGTCGTCCCTGAAGACCACCTCTTCTGTTGACATGGTTTATAGTAGTAAGACTCTGGCCACGACCACCAGACTCTACCCTCTTGAGCTGTCTCCTGTGCAAATTGAATAAGTTACATTCTCCACACTACAGACCCAAATTACAGTACGTAAGTTACTGTTTCATACAGAAATAATTTCCCCGATGGTACATCTATATACAAGACTTTGCGAGGGGTGAAAGTGGACACCAAACAGATGACAATTTACACAAAGCAAATTTGACGTCTCCGTAAACAACAACCATTTTTTACAAATACGGCATAATTTCACGTACCTTCCCCTTCCCCGAATGTTTGCGGTCTTCGAAAACTTCTTTTGAATTATGTCATCTAAACTAAGATCCATATTTGCCATGCCTAAGCAACCACAACCATTTACTGCAGTCACTGACAGCTTTCATCCGTGATCTCTGTCTTATCTGTGGTCACTGTGGGGCTACATGATCTGTGCTGTGGGGACACGTTGGACAGGCACACTCATGGATCGCACTACGGTAAGAGACAGTCTTGTCCACAAATCATTAGTCTTGTCCTCACCATCGTAATGTGGACCGGCGATGGTCACCATGCAACACTCGGGAATGACGTACATGAGTAAAGTTCACGGCTCGTCTTTAATTAAACCTAATTTAGAGCTTTGAATGCACACGGCCGCATTTGAGGGTTCTACAACACCGCTTTGTCAAATCAGTTACAGATAGAGATTTTACTGGGTGACACCCGTCTCCTGTGATGCGACGTCTTTTGGAATGATACATACCAGAGGATGGTATTCCTCATAGTGTTGTTTATTGGTACTGCCACAGATCCTCTTTGCCCTGAGAATTCGTAATTCCTTGAGTTTTTCTTGTCCACATCATACAAATCGAAACAATAAAACTTTAATAGAGTTATGGTTCTCATATTCGCCGCCATGGAAACCTCGGATCTCAAAGAATTTTGAAGTTCAATACGATCAACTTTCTACATAAAAATTTAATCTTCTACAATACACTACAGTAATTGCCCACTTAGCATCTAATGCAGCTAGAGAGAATAGTTTCTATTTAATCCTGATGCATGTTTAAATTTATAAGTAATTTTGCACCCGTTTATATTTGTTTTATATGTAAAATGAGTAAGAAATAAACGTACTAATGACATAAACGCAACATATTGCTGTACGGATTTGTCGCTATCAACGGATCATACATATGTGGTACACCAACGGATTATTTATTGTGGGTACTTTTTTTTTATCAGAGGTTCACACCATCCTAGATCACCATTCCAATATGGCGAAAACACCAGTATAGCAGCGAAAACGCACATGGTGTATCAAAGTTCGGTGACACGAAAGAGCTGCTGCTACCTACCGTCTGGTAAAGCGAAATAAGGTGTAGTGATGGCTGCCAATTTTATTCTCGGCACATGGGAGGTAAATAAGTCTCTAAAGCCTTGCGTCACTAAATTGATTCGTTTTCTCGGTCGTAGTGTTATACGAAAAGAAAGCTTAAACGTGTGTACAGTGGTAGTTTTAACCTCGAGAAAAATGGCCAAGACGTGCTTGACTGTGTTGTAATGTTGTAATTGACAACAGAATGGGCGTAGCGAGTTCATCTGCTGTCAAAATTACTTGTGCAAAGTATATTATTCATAGCCAATAAGGAAGAGTCAGATTGAGTAATGTTCTGTTTTAGGTTGTGGGTTGCAGTTCTCAGTCGGGTAATACAGAAAAGACCGGAATAGAGGGGTGAGTAAGGACCTGAGCAACAGCATAACGTTCGGTAATAAAAATGTAAGTAGTTTTAAGTGCAGTATATTTAAAATATTTTAAAGTGTGCTGTAAAATTACTCCTAGGACATTGTTTTGCTTGGATGAAAGTGGTGATGTGATATGGACAGTGCCAGAAGAGACTGAAGCCATCCCACTCTTTAGCTGTGAAACGTATGAAATATACAGTACGTCTGTGTCGCAGGGGTTAGTTCTCAGTTTTGGAGCATATGCTGGACATCTCATCGAGTTCAGGGTGAGATAATGAAAAAGTTTTATTAGATTCAAAATTCTTAAAAACAGTTTATCCAAATAAATCATATTGTTGATAAATTAGCAACATTCTAAGCTGAAGTAGTGCAAGTGTAAAATAAGAAAGCAGAGTTTTTAATATTTGTATGTAAAGACGTGGCAATAGGTATTTCTTTTGTGATGCTGGATTGTTTTCAATTCTTCATTCAGCGTATCACCAAAAGACCCTTCTGCAAAAGCAGGATTCATGAGTATACATGCTGTCATCATCATAGCTTATGAGTCATAATGTGTACCTTGAAAGTTCTGTAAGATAAAATGGAAACTGTATTGATTGTGGGTTGCCAACACAGATAGTGACAGCTGAGTTATTGGTTGCCAGCATATATCAGAAGTGTATCCAGGAAAGTTAGGCATAGTAAACCCATTTCCTTTGTCACTGTCTTTCTCTCTGTCTTCGACACCCATTTAACTTTGTAATGTGCCGTCCATTGAGTCTCTGTTAGTAAGTAGACTTTGATGCTGCTGAATGTATGTCACTATGAAAAGCATAACCATAAGCATTTGTTTTCCATTGCTGATATGAAACTAAACATGATGGATTTCTTTTTTTATGTGTTAACTGTGACTGTGTTGTGTTGGAAACCCTAGTGTAATATGGTCTTCTGTGACCTGCATTTTGTTTTGAAAAATACTGTATTAAATTTACACAATTATTTATTGCTGTATCAGTCTACAGGGATGACATTTTTCAACTGAAAGCCGTTGGGCCACCATGAGGTCACAGTGTCAGAAAAGGTCAGTTTATGAATAAGTTTGAAAAATAACACATTTACAAAGAAAGAAATCTAGGAACACACATGGTAGGGACACTGTCGATCAAACTTCCATATTTGATACCATAACATAACGCGTCACAATCGTCTACCAAAGTCCCCTCCCTTTGCCTGCCTTCTGTCTCTCTCAGTGCTGATCCCTACACTACAGGATTACATTATTAACTGGCATGTATTTAGTAGCAGGAGCTCAAATATGAAAGACAGCCTTCACCCAGAACATAAGTAGCAAATCACACAAAATCATGATAGCTTCTGTAGGTTCATAATGTGTTCTTATTCTAGTCTTACAGCCCTCTAAAGCTGTTATGACAGCACCCTCTGGAAGGCAAACCACAAGAACACTACCATCAAACATGCAGGAGAACTGCAACCAAAACTTCATAGCATAAATTGTAAAAGATGCGTATTATTCCCACTGCTTGAGAAGGCTTGCACAGTCCATATCTATGAAAGATATATGAGTTCATACACTTAATTTTGTCTATTTAAAAAGTACAGCTTTGTACATGCAACAAGGACCAGTTTTGCTCATATCACAAAAAATAATAAGAGTGGTCATAATTTGCCACTGACAGTAGTTGATATTTGGTGTTGTGAGCATCACTGTGCATTTTACATGTCTGTAATGTTCAGCTTCCAAAGGGAAGTCCATTTTAATGTTAACTTTAACATACAAGCATTTTATACTGTTGATACACAACATGTATAGAAGTCTTTGTAAATAAACCAACTTGATGCACAAATTTTTTCATGTTTGTTTATTTCTATTCTGTACATGTTTCAGGCAACCATGTGCCCGTCAGCAGGAGGAGTAACTGTTTCAATGCAATACCTGGTATATGTCATTCTGTGTGGATGACCGTCTGGTATGCAGGTTGGGATGAACATCCACACAGAGTGACATATACCAGGTATCGCATTGACACAGTTAATTCTCCTGATGATGGGCACATGGTTGCCCGAAACTTGTAGAGAATAGAAATAAACATACATAAAAAAAATTTGTGCATCAAGTTGATTTATTTACAAAGATTATACAAGGATGCACGGTCAACAAAGCATAAAATGTATAGAAGTCCCACCACATCCAGGAATATAGAGGATACTGTAAATTGAGTGAGGAAGCATGAGATCGCTGTCTGTGGAGAACTCGTTTAGGAAGAGCTGGAACACTTTTAGAAAAAATTACCTTGTGAAGGTCAAAACTGTAAGAGGTATGAGATCTCATTCCTTGCAAATAAGAGTATGTAAGCACCAGCTTGTCCCATATTGTATTTGTTATATAAATTTGTGACCTGAAGGTGGCTTGATGGTTTTCAGTCAAAATGTGTCATTTTTGTAGATTGATACGGCTATATGTGATTGTATAAATGAAAGAACTGTTTTAATCTAATATGGTTTGCTGAATTCTGTAACATGTGAGAAGCAGTGAAGGCAGTAACAAAGGTATTCGTTACAGTTCCATGAGCATGTTCATTTAAGAATATTGCGTTTATTAAAAAAATAATAGTATTTTGAGGTGTCAGTGTATAAAGAATTGTCATTATTTAAGCCTAAGATGTGTAATAAGTTTTGCTGCTCTTCTGTATTAGTGGCATTTTGGTGCAATGCGCACAGTTTAGCAAGATCAAGATTTTTCGGGTTTATAGCTTCTTAATCTGTGCAGCTGTGTCATGGGATGTCTCAGTGCATGCAGGCTTTGTGTGTGATACAGCTGCCATGCTTGGTGTGGTGATAAAAGAAAGACCCTTTATATAATTTAGATTAAGAAGTTAATTAAGTTATATTAATTGGGAAAGCAGATAGTACAGGCATTGAAGACTGGCTGATGCATATTGTTTTAAATTTTCCCATGTGCCAGGTCTTGCTGCTGCATTACTAACAGCCGTTATCTCTCGTGTATGAATCCTGAAATAATATGGAATAATACATGTTCTGTAACAAGTGTGATGATAAATGATGTCAAGTGTGGGCATGCTGCAGAGACTCAAATATGTGATTGTCAATTGTAAAATTTGTCCCTTACAGTAAACGTACGTTGTTTATATTCATAAAGGTTGACCATCGAGAACCACAGGATATGATGGTATTAATGTGTGAAGGCTGGTGTCAGCTGCACTGTAAGCGGGTAGCTGCATCTGATCCAGAGCCTCCCATTGATTCTTCATTCTCTCTTCTGCCTGCACTGGAGGATGGCTACTTTTCTGATCTCTCAATTACAGCTAGCAACAGCAAACAGGTACGGGATAACACATAATTTTTTTATAATTGTTATTGATAATTCAGAATCCATTACTGGTACAGGACCAATGGCTGTAGAACTCATCGTAACATATAAAGTTCCAGAGTACACATAAAGAATTAGTCATAGTATAAAATTAATTTCTGTTTATTTTAAACAATAATTAATCAATTATTAAAAATTAGTCAAGCAGTCATGAACGTAAAGTTATAAAAATGTACCTGAAGAAATACATAGAAAATTCTGTACATGTTGAAGTAAATTTAAAAAAATGTCTCTCCCTTTGTATATAAGACAATTTAGAAAGCTTGTGTTATGGATTTCTAAATTGACTTTATATTTCAGTTGTTAAAACTACTTACATAATTAATTTTTATGGTAGTTAAAGTATTCAGATAAAGTATAAAAGGAATGTGTATGTAGAAAATTCATAAGAGCTGTCTTAAATTTCTAATATTACATGGTAACATTTGTATTTGCACTGTAAAGTTATTATACACCTTGATGCCAATACAGTAGGGTCCTTTATGATAGATCGCTAAATGTGACGATGGCTGATAAAGATTGGAATTATTCCTAGTTGTGATATTATATAATTCAGAATTTTCCATAAGTAGACCTTTATTGTTGACAACAAACATGGCTAAAGAAAATCAGTCCATAAGACATAATTGAATTAAAAAAAACATCATAAAATTATCATCATGTGATAAATATGGTTTAGTTTTTCTGACTATGTAACAGGCTTGGCTCAACTTATGAGCAATCATATGTACGTAATTTTTCCAAGCCAAATAGTTATCAATAATTATGCCTAGAAACTTCAGGTTAGAGGGATTTGATAGTAGTTTGTTGTTATATTCAATATTTATTTCACTGAGAGAGCCATTTTTAGATATCATTTGATGTGGATGTGTGACTTGGGTTGCCACTGTAAGGGTATTCAAGGAAAAAATTTTGACAAGAATACCAGAAACTGTGGAGAAATTGCATATTGGAGAGTGTCATAATTTTAACCCGTAACTGGTATAGTAGGATAATTAAGTCAAGAATAATCAGGTGGGTGGAATGTGTAGGATTTGTTAGGTGAAGAAATGCATATGAAATATGGAGAAACTGCGTAATGGGGAGCTTCATAATTCACCCATAAGCTCGTATGAAGGGGCAAATAAGTCAAGAAGATTAAGGTGGGTAGAACATATAGGTTGCATTAGGGGAAGAAATATGTAGAAGATGAGGATGGAAAACCACATAAGATAACACTGCTTGAGACGTGGGCATGGATAGTAAGGCACAAATCAAGTGGATCTTGAAGAAGTCAATTGTGAATATTTGAAGTGGCTCAGACGAAGGTGCACTGATGATGATCATTAACTTCAGCTTCCATAATGGAGTTTTTATTTATATTTATTTCTGTTTTATTAGATGAAAAACTGTCAGTTGCTCGAGGATAACTCTGTACCGGAGCCATAATTATGTAGTT
>JGI24697J35500_11274877_pt1 | contig 11297 bp, 13 predicted proteins | sample TergutMp193P1_FD_35500 | JGI IMG/M metagenome (IMG submission 35500) | reverse complement strand
CCTCAACTTTTTGGGCGTAGAACAGCTTCTTTACAAGAATTTTGGAATGCAACTTCTAATTACCACGGATATGAAACGCTCATCTTTCCTGTTAATTTTTTCAATACGAGCTCTGATTTTTCCATTGTAGAGCCTATTATTTCTCAGGGAAGGCTTTTAACAGATACTACTCTTTCTTATGACGTATACCAAGATATAAACTATCAATGGATTTTGCCTAGTTCAGTTTTTGAAACGAATGGGCGATTGAGCCTTTTTAATAGACCTTTTTTAAGTAGATATGTAAGCCCTGGTAGGTTTTTTGTTGGTTATGATACTTTTCAACTGGCTCAATCGCGAGAGATAGAAGTAAATGCTGTTTTTGCTCCTTTCCCTCTTTTGATTGTTGATAATGAACGCTTAAATATATCGCCTACATGGTATTTTAACGCTGGTATGGTAAATAACAATGTTTTTCGTGCTTTTATGGGTCAGCGTGAAGATGGCACTTTTATTGTAGGTAATACAACGGCGAACATATCACAACTGCAAGATATTGTGATTGAACTTGGATTAGTAAATGCAACTAATATAGATGGTGGGGCTTCAGCTAGCATTATGTTAAATGGTAATATTGTTACACCCCCTGGGAGGGCTCTGGCATCCGTTGCACTTTTGTCAAGAAATACCCAACCTAGTCCTAGTGATACAACATTAGTACAAGCACAATCATCTACTTCGCTTTCTGTATTTATAAATAATGTGCCGTTATTATCTGAGGTAGCCCCGCAAATTATTGGTGGCAGCACAATGCTGCCTTTGCGCGCTGTTGTAGAGGCTATTGCCCCGTTAGCTAATATAGAATTTGACGAATCAACACAGAGAATAACAATTGGGGCACAAGATATACAACTGCAAATGACAATATCAAGCAATATCGTTAATATAAATAACCAATCTATAGAAGTTCCACAAGCGCCTATTATTGTTTCAGACCGCACTTTAGTTCCTTTGCGTGTTATTGCTGAAGGCTTTGGCGCCTCGGTAGAATGGGATGCAAGCACACAGACTGTATCAATAGAGTTTTAGAGAGGCTTTTTAATGTAGGAGGTAGTAAATTAATATGGCTAACACGAAAGAAATAAATATTATGCAAAGAAGTTTTTTGCACGATTTGTATTTAGTTAGAAAAAATAACAAGGAAGAAAATGAAATCTTAAATCAACTCATTTCAAGAATAGAAGTTGCAATGGATATAGAAGAAATAGCTTATGTTAAGGAAAAAGCAGGTGCATAGCTAAATAAATAGGGAGTAAAATATTGAATAACGATAATAAAAAGTACACAATTAGTTTAGATATTGGAACAAATTCTGTTGGCTGGGCAGTGCTTAGTGATTTTGAGCTTGCTAAGAAAAACAAGAAAATCAAAATAATAGAAAATGGACAAGTTAAAATTAAGAAGCAACGCACAAACCTTTGGGGTGCCAGACTTTTTGACGAGGCTAGCACAGCAGAGGGTAGAAGATTAAAAAGAGGGCAGCGCCGCCGCATAGCAAGGCGAACTAAAAGGCTTAATTATTTGCGTAATATTTTTGAAGAACATATCGCTAAGTTTGACCCAAACTTTTTTCATAGGTTAGAAGAAAGCTTTTTACAAAACGATGATGATAATAAACTTATCAAAACAGACTACCCTTTATTTAGCGGAGCTTTGGGGAGTATGAAAGATAGTGCCCCCTTTTCCCTAGGTGAAACTTATACAAACGAAGCAGTTTATTATGAAAAATACCCAACTATTTATCATTTACGCCACCGATTAATGGAATATGAAACCCAAGCCGATTTGCGATTAGTTTATTTAGCATGCCACCATATTTTAAAATATCGTGGGCATTTTGTGAACCAAGGGCAAACTTTTAATATGGAAAATATAAATGTTTCTGATAGCTTAAAAGACTTGCTAACAGCTTACGATAAAGAAGATATAATCCCAGGCTTTGATTTTAAATTTGAAGAGCTTCAAAAATATGAAGAAGCAAATACAATTTTAACAAATCGCAAATTTTCAAAATCTAAAAAAGCATATGAATTAACAGAGCTTTATAGTGTTTTAAATATAGATGAAAACTATAGCAAGTACGAAAAGGAAACAAAGAAAAAAACAGAAGATTTTTTAAAATCAAAAGACGCTCAGTTAAAAGCTTTATTTACTGCTATAGTTGGAAATAGCATAGACCTTGCTAAAATATTTTCAAAGCAAGAATATAGCAATAAAGAAAATGATGAAATGCCAAAGGGAGCAGATTTTAAATATTCGCTAGACGCTGAAAAGTATGAAGAACTTTTACACAAGTTAGAAATATATTTAACGCCTGAAGAAATTGAAGTTATAAACCTTGGAAAAGTGGTTTATGAAAGTATAGTTTTATGTAATATTTTAACTGAAAAAACTTTGTCTGCTTCGATGATAGCAAAGTATAATTCTCATAAAGAACAGTTAAAAGAGCTTAAAGAATATTCAAAAAGCATTGGTAAGTATAAAGAAATCTTTGGAGAGAGTTGCATTTATGATGAATATATAAAAAAGGCTTCAAAAAATCCAAGAGAAGAATTTTATAGCAAATTAAAGAATATTTTCTTTATTGACTTTGAAAAAATAGTTAAAGAAAATAACATAGTTCTTTATGATAAAGAGCACAAAGAGAAAAAGCTATCAAACTCTGGAGTAAGTGCAAACTTTAATTCTGAATTTTTAAAATTGAATGAAAATCAATTTATAGAGTTCCAAGAAAAAGCTAAATTTTTAATTGATATCCTTTCTCACATGGAATTTGAAACTTACTTACCAAAGCAACGGTATAGAGATAATGGCTCAATTCCATATCAAATTCACGAGGCTGAACTAGAAAAAATATTAAAAAACTCAAGCATATACTACCCATTTTTAGGCGAAAAGGTATCTATAGAGTTAGAAAATGAAGAGGGTGAAAAATCTTTCAAACAAGAATATAAAATACAAACTTTAATGAAATTTAGAATCCCTTATTATGTAGGCCCTTTAACTAATGCAAATAAAGGTGAGCAAGGCAAAAAGCAAAGTGATAAATCTCGCTTCGCTTGGATGCAGAAAAATAAAGACAATGAACATACAAAAATAACGCCTTGGAATTTTAATGAAGTTGTAGACAGAGAAACAAGTGCAACAGAATTTATAGAACGTATGACTAGTTTTTGTACTTATTTGCCAGAAGAAAAAGTTCTTCCTAAAAATTCTTTAATTTATCAAGAGTTTACTGTATATAATGAATTATCGACAGCTGGTTGGCAAAAAAGTGGAGGTAAAAGGCAAAAATTTCAGCCAGATTTACGCCAAAAGATAGTAGAAAATCTTTTTAAGAAAATTAAAAAAGTAACAGCTAAAAAAATGGTAGAGTTTTTGTATAGCCATAACTATACAACGGAAGAATTAAGCACAAAGCAACTTTTTGGAATTGATACAGTTGTTAAAGATGCTAAGTATAACACAAGTTATAGCACTTATATAGACTTAAAAAATGCTGGTATTTCAGAACAAATGATAGAAGAGAATAAAGAGAAGTTTGAGCAAATTATTAAATGGGCTACTATTTTTGAAGATAAGAAAATTTTAAAGAAGACAATAACGAATGCAAATGAAAAATGGAACTTATTTGATGATATACAAATTAAGAACCTTTCAAAACTAAGATATACGGGTTGGGGTCGGGTATCTAATAAGCTTTTAACAGAAATTAAAGCCGCTAATGGCAAAACAATTTTAGAAAACTTAAAAGAAGACGGTTATAGAAATTTTATGCGTCTTTTAGAAGATGAACAAATCACAAATAAAATTAGAGAATCTCAGTTAAAAGATAAAGATGTTGACGGTTTAAGCTATTCCTTAGTAGAAGATTTAGCAGGAAGCCCTGCTATTAAAAAAGGAATTTGGCAAAGTTTAAAAATAGTAAGCGAGTTAGAACAATTTTTAGGTCGTGAAAATATTGAAAAAGTAGTTATAGAAATGGCAAGAGGAACGCAAGGCGGCAGAACTACAACACGTAAAAAGCAAATAGAAAATTTCTATTCAAAATCTGAAGAAAAATTAGATGAGCTTAAAGAGCAGCTAAAAGCTAAAGAAGATAAAGCTTTTAACAATGAACGTTTATTTTTATACTTTTTGCAAAATGCTAAATGTATGTATTCAAATGAACCTTTATATTTAAGCGAGCTTTCTCGTTACGAAGTTGACCATATAATACCGCAAAGCTATATTAAAGACGATAGCTTTGATAATAAAGTATTAGTTAAAAGAGAAGCTAATCAAAATAAAGGCGGTGATGTTCCTAGTAAAGCTGTTATTAATAAAATGGCTATATACTGGGAAGTGCTAGCTAAAAACGGACAAGTTTCACCTAAAAAATTATCAAATTTAAAGAGAGGAAGCCTTTCAGAAAATGATAAAGAAAGCTTTATAAATCGCCAGTTAGTAGAAACAAGGCAAATAACAAAACATGTTGCAAATATATTAAACGAACACTTCCATGGAACGAATACAGAAATATTAACGCCAAAAGCAGGGCTTACAAGCCAGTTTAGGCAAGGAATTATTTATATACCTAAATCTGATAAAGAAGTTATTGAAAAATGTGTTATTTACAACGGTGAAAATTACACTTCTCATGAAGAAGAAGATAAAATATACTATAACTTAGAAGAAGCATTAGAAAAAAGTATAGTTTTAGATAAAACTTATAAAAATTCACATTTTCATAAAATCTATTGGCACAAAGGCTTTCACAAAAATAGAGACATAAACGACCATCATCACGCACACGATGCTTACTTAAACGCAGTTGTAGCAAATTATATTTATAAAACTCGTCCAGATTTAAAAAATATGTGGGTATACGGGGAATATCAACGCAAAGCAGAAAAAGAAACTGGAAAATATGCACCCCAAAGAGATAAGTTTTTTAAACAACTACTTTCAGGAATGGAAAAAGAAATTTGGCAATTTAAAAATATAGATTTTGAAACAGGCGAAGTTACAGAATATAGCCAAAGCTCAAAAGAAATAATGAATAATATAGAGAAAACTCTTGATTTTAGAAATGTAAATGTAGTTAAAAAGACAGAAAAGCAAGAGGGTAAGTTTGGAGATGAAAGTGTTTATGGAAAAGACGCTAAAAAAATTCCAGTAAAAAGTAAGTTAGACCCTAAAAAATACGGTGGTCAAACCGCACCTATTTCAGCATTTGCAGTATTAAGAAAAGATAAAAAAGGAACTATCATAGCTGAAAGCGTTTCAGCTATGGAAGCAAGTAACTATAAAAAACTTGATAGTGAAATTGTTGTTTCTAAATATACTAAGTATAAATTATCTAATGGCGCTGTTAGACTTATGGCAAGTTTCCAAGAAGCCCAAAATGCTAACCAAATTAAATCTTTTAAAATTCCGAATGAAAAAAGTAGCATAGAAGAATTTGAACAAGCTTATAATATACTTTCTGATTTTATCATTAGTAATAAGTTGTTTACAGAAAAAAATGAAGAAGCACTTAAAACTAATATTAAAGAAAAATTTATGAACTTATCACCGGAAGATGAAAAGGACGATAAAGGAAAAATTAAAGCGAAAGGTAAGCTTTCAATAATTAAAGAATTAATAGGAGTAACTAAAGGCTCAAATCAAGGGTTAAATGCTTTAAAAGATAACGGGCTTAGTTCAACAGCTCAACGACTTAAAACAGGGAACATAATTACAAATGATACAACCCTTATTTATCAATCCCCAACAGGGCTATACGAAACACGAAGAAAATTAACCTAAGAATTAAAAAAAGATAAAGAGGTAATTTAACCCTCTTTATCTTTCCTGTTATTTTCTCTAGCAGTTTTCAGTAAGATTTCTACTTTTTGTGCATCAGTTAAATGCGGGCTTTCCAAAATGTTTATAATGAAATTATTTATATTTTCCAGCTCATATTTTCCCATTAGAACTTTCCTCCTTATGTAAAAAATTAAGTTAGTCTTCTAAAGCAATTTGCAAATCTTCTCTTATTTTTTCAATTTCCTCTAGTGCTTTTTGCGGGTCGCTATCTTTTTTTTCTAATGCTAGGTCTATCCTAGAATTAACTTGTTTAACAAAAGCTTTAAATTGGTTGTTTGTCATCCCCATGAAGTTGCACTCCTTTATATTTTTGCTTTAGTTCTTCCAAAAATTTTTTAATCTCTTCTTCATCGCTATTTAGTATTTTGTCAGCAATATCATCATGCCCCAAAATATACATAGCACGTATAAAGCTAGTATATTGGAGATTTTCCTGTTTTGTCATAATGTCTCCTCGTTATAAAAAAAGAGCGATAACGCTCTATGATGTTTACGCATTTGGATACCCTAATTCAATAGGGAGCTTATTTTAACTTGCCATGTTGTTTAGAATGCCTCCAATCAACAATTTAATTATAACATATTTTTATTGTGTTTGTCAATAAAAACTTTTTTGTAATTTTTTTCAATAAATTGCTAGTAAGTTATTTTTAGCAAAAAACTTTATTTTTCTTGTCTGAATATGATTTAATTCTTGCTTTAAAAATGCTAGTATGACACTTTTTCTAAATGAAACTTAACTTAAAGGAACTTTTAAATATGGGTTTTAGAACTATAGTAGTAAATGAACATAGCAAGCTTGCTTATAAAAATAATCACCTTACTTTTAAATCAGCAAGCCAAATGGAAGTTATCCACTTAACAGAGATAGACTTATTAATATTAGAAACAACAGACATAGCAATTACAAGTATGCTAATTTCTAAGCTTGTGGAACATAATATTGGCGTTATTTTTTGCGATAGTAAACGTTTGCCTTCCGCACAACTCATGCCTTATTATGGCAGGCATGATTCCTCACTAACGCTCACAAAGCAAATAAGCTGGGAAGAAGAGTTAAAAGAAACAGCTACTTATAATATTTTGCAGCAAAAAATTGAAAACCAAAGTATATTTTTAGAACACTTTGGTTTTGAAGAAAAATCTAAAGCTATAGAAAAGCTTTTAAATGAATTAGAGTTAGATGATTCAAGCAATAGAGAGGGGCATGCCGCTCGTATATTTTTCAACACATTATATGGTAATGGTTTTAGTAGAGAAGATTCAAATGATATAAATGCAGGGCTTGATTATGGATACACTTTAATTATGTCTATTTTTGCTAGAGAAATTGTGAAATGTGGTTGTGTTACACAGCTTGGCATTAATCATCATAGCCAGTTTAACCCTTTTAACTTAGCAAGTGATTTAATGGAACCTTTTAGACTTATTGTTGATGAAATTGTATACCAAAATCGTGATAAAAGTTTTACTGTTATAAAAGGGCATCTTTTTGAATTATTTAGAAAAACATATGAATATCAAAATTCACAAATGTATTTAAACAACATAGTTAGCCATTTTGTGAAAACAGTGATTTCATACTTAAATGGCGAAGGCAAAATATTGCCTAAATTTGAATGGGGGTAAAATGAATTATAGATTTATGAGATTATTATTAATGTTTGATATGCCAACACTAACTACTGACGATAGAAGACAATATAGGCGTTTCCGCAAATTTTTACTTGCTGAAGGCTTTTTAATGCATCAATATTCTATATACACAAAACTTCTGCTTAACGATACAGCAAACACAGCTATGATGGGTAGAATAAAAAAGAATAAGCCAACAAAAGGTTTTGTAACAGTTTTAAAAGTTACAGAAAAACAATATGCAAGAATGGAATATCTTCACGGTGAAAAAGATATGAGTGTTGCAAATTCAGATGAAAGAGTTGTGTTTTTAGGAAAAAGTCCTTTAGAAGAAGTTTCAAATGAATCAGACACGAAAAATAAACTTTCTGAAAGCGAGTAGTTATGAATATTAACTTTAATATGCTTGAAGAGCCTATAGCTTTAGCTAGTCTAACTAGTATAGTTATAGAAAATAGAGTTGTGTTTGCAAAAGTAATTCAAGGAATTTATCAATATACAGAAGAAACAACAGATATAAAACTATTTGATAATAAGTATAATCAGCTTAAAGCAGATGAACTGATGATAATTACAGACATTTTAGGCTATGATGTGAACTCTGCATCTGTTTTAAAGCTAATTTATAAAGACTTAGAACAGCAAATCTCTGAAAATCCAGAAATCAAAACAGAGATAGAAAATTTATTAGGGCAAGTTACTGGAATTATAAATAAAGAAATTTTGCATTTTGAAATAGATTTAGAAAGCGATGAAATAACTTTGCAAGAGGCTTTTAAAGCTTTGGGCATACAAGTTGAAATAAAAAGCGATTCTATTTTTGAACGTACGCTAGAGATAATACAAGTTTTCAAATATTTAACTAAAAGAAAAATTTTAATTTTTGTAAACTTAGGCACATATTTAAGCTATGAAGAATTAGTTTCTTTATATGAATATGTGAGATTGCAAAATATAATAATGGTTCTATTTGATAATGCACAGTTTGAAGTTCCTAAAACAGCAAAACAAGTAGTGATAGATGATGATTTTGTGGTCTTAGAAACAGGTCTTAAAGATTAATCAAGCACCTCTAAAGACCGCTAATTTTTTTTAAAAGGTGTATTAAAGATAGCACGTTCTTTGGGTTGCTTGGGTGAGCTAAAAACTCTCTTCGGTTGTTTTTAGCGATACTCAATTTAAATTTTTCTTAATTATGGTTGCTTTCTTAATTTGTTTTTTATGCTCAAACAAGATAAAGTTAGTAAACTGCTTGACTTTATTAAGGTAATGTAGTATAATAGCATTAATTGAAACATAAAATTTTCATTTTTTGTGAAAATTAGTATTTCTGATTTTAGCTATAGATTAATTTTTTTCAATTTTCTTAGCTAGATGAATTAAGGAGGTAAACATATGCCGAGCGGCAAAGAAATTTCTGTAGAACAAAAAAGAAGGTTATACCCTTTGCTTTTAGCTAAAAATTTGCCAGAAAAAGAAAGAGAAAAAACTTTAGATACTTTTATAGATGCTCTTATAACCGAAATGGACGCTGAGGATATTTCTCACGTTGAAAAGCAAGTTCAAAAAAGGATAGATTCATTGAAAGATTAAATTTAATATTAAAAGTCTTGTATTGATTAAGAAATCAAAGGAGATAGTTAATGCTTATCTCATTGACTGTAGAACAACGAAGAAGGTTACACCAATTAAAGTTTTTAAGACAATTGCCAAGCGATGATAGAGAAAGGGCTTTAAATGATTTTATAAATGCACTTGAAGCCGAAATGGATGAAGAAGATATAGCTTATTATAGAAAAGAAATTTAATGAATACATGGCAAATAAAGTTATGAAAAGATAATTTTATTTAAATTTTGTTATATCGGTTTAATTTTTTCTTTAATAATTTTGTCAACTTTAATTTTGCATTATTGAAGAATTACGCATATATAAATTGAATTTAATCAATTCTAAACTGAAGGAATGCCAATCCAAATGGAAAAAATCTAAAGCCTTTTACATAATTTATGTACTTACGAGGTTTTAGAGCCATGTTGTTTAGAATGCCACCAAAACAATGCTGAATTAGAAACAGGGCAGAACTGGGTTTTAGAGCCATGTTGTTTAGAATGCCACCAAAACAAGTCGCCGCCACTAATTAACTCTTCACTCCGTTTTAGAGCCATGTTGTTTAGAATGCCACCAAAACACCACCGCAACCAGCACCGCCACCTACACCGTTTTAGAGCCATGTTGTTTAGAATGCCACCAAAACAATCTCCAAATCGATCTTTCAAAAATTGAGGTTTTAGAGCCATGTTGTTTAGAATGCCACCAAAACTGCTCTACGTAATGAATTGTGCTGTCGTATGTTTTAGAGCCATGTTGTTTAGAATGCCACCAAAACTGTTATAACGGTTGAAGAATCAAACACTGTGTTTTAGAGCCATGTTGTTTAGAATGCCACCAAAACGTCGCGGTCATCATATCAATGTAATAATTGGTTTTAGAGCCATGTTGTTTAGAATGCCACCAAAACACATGATAGATGAAATATATATCACTAATCGTTTTAGAGCCATGTTGTTTAGAATGCCACCAAAACCCCCTTGCGAAACTTTTGTGATAGCATAGGGTTTTAGAGCCATGTTGTTTAGAATGCCACCAAAACGAGTTGTTCACTCGTATAGCCGGAGCCTGGGTTTTAGAGCCATGTTGTTTAGAATGCCACCAAAACTTTTAAATTCATCTAGTAGAGGTTTGTACTGTTTTAGAGCCATGTTGTTTAGAATGCCACCAAAACAATTTGATAAACGACGTGCTTGGGTACTTAGTTTTAGAGCCATGTTGTTTAGAATGCCACCAAAACCTGGGAAGCTAAAACCAACACCACAAGCTAGTTTTAGAGCCATGTTGTTTAGAATGCCACCAAAACAAAATTTTTTTTGAATAGGAGTATTAAATGGTTTTAGAGCCATGTTGTTTAGAATGCCACCAAAACCCGCTCTTGGCACATATTCAACATTGGTATGTTTTAGAGCCATGTTGTTTAGAATGCCACCAAAACTGGAATTATACTATATTTAAAGAGGAACAAGTTTTAGAGCCATGTTGTTTAGAATGCCACCAAAACTTTATGACCATGTGAATAAAGATAAGGTTTGTTTTAGAGCCATGTTGTTTAGAATGCCACCAAAACCCTCCTATTGCTCCTTTGGGTCCAAATTTTGTTTTAGAGCCATGTTGTTTAGAATGCCACCAAAACATATTAATCTGGCAAATGCGTTCAATATATGTTTTAGAGCCATGTTGTTTAGAATGCCACCAAAACCAATTCTTTCGCCGTTTTGATATATTGTACGTTTTAGAGCCATGTTGTTTAGAATGCCACCAAAACTGTGGCTTTAACGTTTTCCAACTCACACCAGTTTTAGAGCCATGTTGTTTAGAATGCCACCAAAACCAGTTAACCCCTCAATAACTCCAGAGATAAGTTTTAGAGCCATGTTGTTTAGAATGCCACCAAAACTCAAGGAAACTGTAGAGCGAGATGAGCTTAGTTTTAGAGCCATGTTGTTTAGAATGCCACCAAAACATACAGCAAGAATAAGAGGTGCAGACGTTGGTTTTAGAGCCATGTTGTTTAGAATGCCACCAAAACCTTGCGTTCCCGTGCCGAAATTAATCATGGGTTTTAGAGCCATGTTGTTTAGAATGCCACCAAAACAAAATGGTGAAAGAATTGTAAAGCTTTATTGTTTTAGAGCCATGTTGTTTAGAATGCCACCAAAA
>JGI24697J35500_11274878_pt1 | contig 11329 bp, 8 predicted proteins | sample TergutMp193P1_FD_35500 | JGI IMG/M metagenome (IMG submission 35500) | reverse complement strand
ACCAAATATAGGTCCAAGACCAGCTATGTTTAAAAATTGGGTAAGTAAAACTTTCCACCAAGGCAGTATTTGGTAGTCGACACCATCTGCCATTCTATTTGCAGGTGTCGGAATGCTGTCGTCTGGGCCAACAATTTTGTTGACTACACGACCGTAAGTGAAGTAGCCGATTACTAAGATAGCTACACAGATTAGAAACGTTATCATAAATTTCTATCTCCTTCTTAAATTAAATTTGTATAACTATTATACATTATACTAGGGGTTTTTGTCAAGTGTGTATATTTGTTTTTCTGTTAATTTGTCGGTTATATAAAAATCAATGGCAAATCGAACACTTTCGGCTATTGATGCACTATTTCTTATTACAACATTATGAAAGTTATCTTCTTTCATAAGCCTTTCTGTAATTATTGGCAAAAAATTTGGCTGCCCTGTAATGTTTATATTAAATCTTCTTGTGTTCGTATTAAAAGAAATATCACTTAATTGCATAGGATATACATAATTTAATATTTTGCTTATATATTGTTCATAATCATTTTCCCCGCCTAGCTTTATTAGTATATCTCTTGAGAGGTTTATTAATTCTATTCTTTCTTTCAATTTCAAAACTAATTCGTTTGCTTCTATGTAATTTTGCCCTATATAGTTTAAATAAAGCAATTTTGCTTCCCTTTCATTGCTAATGTTTTCTAAAATCTCGTTTGTAAAAATATATGCTGCTAAAATCACAAACCAAAAAAAGGCTATTTTAAATGCAGTGCTTTTAGCTTTATACTGCTCTAAATAGCTGCTTGGTAAAAGATTTAGCTGTTTCTTTCTCAGTTTTATTTTTTTATTTTTAAATTTGAGTTGCCTAGCTTTTTCTATAGCAAATTTAAAATTTATATCTTTTTTCGGCATAATTTTTTCCTTGCTTAATATTATACTATATTTCTACAAACTTTTCAAGGCTCTAAAATTAATTTTTCTATTTACTTTTTGGCACGGCTATTATATAATATAAACTATGGAAAATAAGAAAAAATATATAAAACTGCATAAGAAAACAGGCATTGCAGGTAAGTTTAAAAAAGAAAACTTAGCAAAGCTTCTTTTGCCTAAGTTAGCTAGCATGTTTGCAAATTTAGTATCTATAGGTCCTAGAATTATTTTGCGTTCTGCTTTTCAACTTTTGCGTGCAAATATATGGACTAGGCTATTGAGCACATTTGTTTTAGTCGCTTTTGATTTATATAGCTATGCAAGAAGAAAAATATCAACTAAGCAGTTTATAATAAATATAATTTTATCTTTAATGCTTTTATTAGGCGGCACAGCCGGGTGGATAGTCGGAACTAATAGTGCGTTAGTAGTAGTTGCAGAAAACACAATGCTATGGGTAATAGCAGGTATTATAGGGGCAGGAATATTAAGCGGGTTATTAGATTTTGCAGCGAAAAAAGTATTAGGAAAATTCATAAAGACAGATGTTGAAAATATGTTAGAAATATTTAATGAAGAATATGAGAAAATTTGTATAGAAAAAAATATAGAAAATATAGAAGAATTAGCTAAGCACATAAAAATTACAGAAAAAAATTGCATTGATTGCTATTCTGTGAAAGATAAACATAAATTTGCAAAAGACTTTATAAAAAAAGAGATGATTAAATATTCACCTCTCCCATGATGCTAGTTCTTCATTATTTTGTTCTATTTGGTTTAAAATACTTTCTTCTATTTGAAAATTAGCATTAAACACATCTTGAACTGTTAGCACATTTTCACCAGTGTTAATTGCAGAGGTGATTACTGCCATAATTTGTTCAAAATAGTGCTCATTAAAATGATTTAATACAAATAAACCTATAGCTAGAATAGCAACGCCTATAGCTTGGTAAAAAAATATGCTATGTTTTTCTTTGCTTTTTTTCTTTTTAAACATAAAATCCTCTTTTGCTTTTCTATTTGCTTTTTTATTCATAATCACCTTTGCTATAAAATTGCTAATAAACTTCACTAATGATTATTAAGCTGCACAAAAAACTTCAGCTTTTAAAAATTTACGCTCTAAAATATTTAGTAACAGGAAACCTTAAGGCTCCCTGTTGATTTTTCCTAATGTATTATATTTTTCCTTAGTGGCAAGCCCACCTCTAATGTGTCTTTCAGATTTATTAACTTCTAAAACTCTTCTAGCTTCGCCGGCGAGTTTCGGATTTATTTTTTCTAATCTTTCAGAAACATCTTTATGGACTGTGCTCTTACTTATGCCAAATTTTTTTGCAGTATCTCTTACAGTAGCTTTGTTTTCAATAATGTAGCTTGCTACTTTATTTGCCCTCTCTTCTATGTAGGGTTTTATAGTTTTAATTCCTCCTCTCGCAGATAGGATTTTCACCTTTTCGAGATTTTAACTTTAGCCCTTTGGGCATTTAAATATTCTCTATAGATTATATTACAATCGCATAATGTTTATTCATTGATACATTAATAACATTAAAATTCTGTAACAACAATTTCTAAAAAGCGGGTTTTGTGGTAAAATGTATTTAACTATACTTTTTACAAATGAGGAGGAAAGAATGAAAAAAATAAAGTCGGTAATCTTCACTTTGGCTCTTTTTGCCGCTCCCTTAACTGTTTACGCAAATGATATTTCTGTAACAGGCGACCAAACAGTAATATTAGATGGGCAAGTTTTATTGCCAGCTTACCCATTAATAGTAGTAAATGATAGGCTTATGGTGCCGCTTAGAAGCTTTGCAGATGCTATGGATGCTCAAATAACTTGGGAAGAAAATATTCAGCAAGTTAGCGTTTTTAGAGACGGTCGATTTTCATTTATTCGTATTGGCAACTCTATAATACAAAGTGGGGAATACACTATAAATAATTTCGGCGAACGCAGCTTAGGGTTAGTACGCACTGGCACTATGGATGCACCTGCAATAATTTTCGCCGATAGAACATACATACCACTTAGAGCTGTTTCTGAAAGCTTAGGTGCTTCTATTGAATGGATAGAGCAAAGCTCAACAGCAGTTATTATTTCTACACCGCAAGCTTCTAATAACAACAACCAAGTTGTTGGAAGCGGATTATGGAGTGTGCCAATTATTGGAGACCCTAGTCTTCCAAGTGGGGGGGCGAGTAATGTTAATGATTTACAAACCTCTAATAATAATCAAAACATCCAAAATCAAACCCAAAATAATCAACCTGCTCAGCAGCAATTACCAGAAAACTATGGTGATTTTTCTAACACTAGCCATTTCACAAATATAACTTCAAGGCAAGCTTCAGCCCGCCACCAAGATTCAAACGACCACCCTTTTATATTGGTTGTATATAATAGCGACAGCCACCATTCAAGAATGGTAGTTCCAAATATTCAAGATGCGGCACAGCGTGCAAGAATTAGAGTTTTCGGATTAGATCGGTACACAAATAACCCCCAAAACAATGAAGCAGATAATTCTTGGATGTGGCAATTTATTCGCCAAAATGCTTTAACAGACCCAGCTATATTTTTAGTATACGGTAGAACAAACGTTAGAATTATAAGCCGCCAAAATATAAATTTAGAAACAATTGAAAGACAGTTTATAGAGTTTGCCATACGCTCTGAAACAGGAATAGAAGTTGGAGACTTTAGAAACACAAATTGGTTTAGAAATGTTACTAGCCAAAATGTAAGAACTATGTATGAAAATAATAATGAATTTATTTTTATTCTTTACGATAGCTCTCAACGTGAATCTGAAATATATGTTCCATTTTTAATGGCAGCGGCGAGGGAACTAAATCATAGAGCAGTATACGCTGTAGATGTTGACAGAAACCCTAATTATAGAAGCCATTTGCAAAGTTTAAATGTTAATATGGGCAATAACTACCCACAAGTTTTCTTAATTTATAACGATAGAAATAGCAATCGCTCTGAAGCAGTTCTTACACCGAGAAATTTAAACGATGCAAGATATACTATAATAGAATTTTTAACGAATAGTGTAATCTTTGAAACACCAAACAATAGTGGAAACCAAGGCGGTGGTTCTAATAACCAAGGTCAAGGGAGTATTGGCGGCGGAAATCAAAATTTTGAAGACTTACACCACTATCGTTTTCCAAACACTTCTTCATTTACTATAAACGAGCGTTTTAGACTTGGCAATAACTTTATTGTTGCAATATATGATAGCAGCCGCCCAGAAACTATAACAATTGCAGAAGCGATAAGAGGGGCAGCAATAGCAGCAGATGTTACTGTTTATGCTGTAAATTTAAATAGTTCCGTTTGGAGCAATAGAAATAGCGATGCTTTATATTGGCTTCGTTTGGCAAGGGGTAATAATGATACTTCAGTTGAATTCCCGGTGATGATTCATTTTAATAATTACCAAGTGCAAGGCGGTGGTTTAGTTGAATTTAGACAGACAAACCCAGATTTAGCACTTCAAGCAGCCCATAATTTTATAATAAGAACTAATGTAAGGAATTAAGACACACTATTAATTTGCCCCTATAAAATAAAAACTAATACTATATGCACACAGTTAGGAAGCAGTGGCTAAAATTGTTCGCAATATAGAATTAGTTTTTATTTTTTTTCCTGCTATATCACAAAGTGATTACAAAGCTTTAATGATAGGGTGAAAATCTCCTTAATTTTGTGGAAATAGTTAGAGATAAGTTTTTCAAAAACTTTCTAAATAAAACTAAGGAGAATTTAACTGTGAAAGAAACAGAAGAATTAAGTATACAAAACCGCTCATCAATAACAGGTACAGAAAGCTTAAGAGATGAAATTACCATTCCACGCCCCGTAACCTTTAATGCAAATGGTGGCACAATAGAAGAGGGTAGAGGGTTAGTATTAATAAGACCTGGTGAGCCAATAGGCACTTTGCCAACAGCTTCAAGGGAGCATTTTAACTTTAGAGGTTGGTGGGCAGAAAGGATAGGCGGGCGAGAAATAACACCAAATGAAATAATAACGAGAGCAATTACAGTTTTCGCTAGGTGGGCAAGCAATCCAAAGAACAATAACTTTTTATCCAAACGGCGGAAACGGTGGCACAACTCGCCGCATAGTTAATAGTGGGCAGCCATTGGGGCTTCTTACTACAATCACAAGAGCAAACCACACCTTTGCCGGTTGGTGGACAGACCCAAATGGTGGCAATCAAGTAAATCAAAATACTATAGTATCAACAAATATGAGGCTTTTTGCAAGATGGACAGTAACAGTAACCTTTAATGCAAACGGCGGCACAGCTGCTAACACAACTCGTCAAGTTTTCAGTGGGCAAAATATAGGGGCTTTACATACAATCGCAAGAGCAAACCATACTTTTGCCGGTTGGTGGACAGAAAGAACTGGCGGCACGCAAATAACCCCAAATCATATGATAACTAGGCACACAACCTTTTTTGCAAGGTGGCGAGCAACAGTTACTTTTAATCCTACTTTAGGTGCAGTTTCTCCAACTACTAGAGATATACTTACAGTAGCTCCAATTGGTCCGCTTCCAATTCCAATTGGCAGAAATATAACTTTTGGCGGCTGGTGGTTTAATACAGTTGGCGGTGCTCAAGTAACCGAAACTACAAGTGTAACAGCTAGTGTTACTTATTTTGCAAGGTGGCACGCCGTTATAACTTTTATAGGTGGAAATCAAAGCAATATGCCAATGAGAACAGTAATTGCACAATTAAACTCTACCCTCAGAAATTGGGCAAACCCAACAAGACCAAACTACATTTTCAATGGTTGGTGGACACAACCAAATGGTGGGCAAAGATTAACGACCCAAACATTAATAACAGAAAATATAACCTTTTTCGCAAGATGGACGCCAATAGTAAGAACAGTGCAATTTAACCCAAATGGTGGAGAGGGTGGTGTACTGAGAAGAAGTGTAACTATAAATAATCCAATAGGCATACTTCCAACACCAACGAGACAAGGGCACACATTTGCAGGCTGGTTTACTGAAGCTGCAAGAAGCACTAATCAAATAAATGAAAGCAGTATAATAACAGCAGATGTTACCTTTTTTGCAAGGTGGCGTATAACAGTTCAGTTTAACCCAATGGGTGGAACAGTAACCCCTAATTTTATACAAATGATATGTAGAGATGAAAGAGCAGCTTTTCCAACTCCAACGAGACCAAATTTTAGATTTGAGGGTTGGTTTAGAACGCCAACTGAAAGGTGGCAGCAAAACCCTTCTACTCTCGCTGAAAGTACAATCTTATTTGCAAGGTGGACACCATTGGCTAATGTATCAACTGCAACGGTTACATTTAATACTATGGGTTGGGGAAGTAACCACACAAGACAAGTAGTAATAGGTACACCGATAGGCATATTGCCGCCAGCCGCCGCTTCTATTAGACCGAATATGTCTTTTGGAGGTTGGTGGACAGGACAAAATGGAACGGGTGGGCAAATAACACCTAATACAATAATAACAGGGAATATGACCGTATTTGCAAGTTGGCGTGTTTGGATAAGATTTGATGGCAATGGAGTAAGAGACCCTGGTGCATTTTTTAATGTATTTTTAAACAGACCTTTAAGAGAAATCTCTGGACTTATAGATGGTGTATTACCGACTTTAAATAGAGAGGGTTATGAATTTATAGGTTGGCATTTAAACTCATTAGCAGGCGGTTTGGTAAATATGAATATGTTGGTTAGTTCTTCTATTACTTTAGTTGCAGGTTGGAGACCGCTTACAGGAAGTACACAACTGCCTAATAGAATAGTAGTTTTTAATCGTAACGGTGGTATTGGCAATAATTTAACTATACCTGTTTTGAATGGTCGTACATTACCATTTTTGCCATCTTCAGGCACTAGAGATGGTCATACTTTTTTAGGTTGGTTTACTTCTGCTACAGGTGGCACGCAAATAGATACAACTACAATAATAACAGCAGATATAACCTTTTTTGCCCAATGGCGAACAAATCCACCAATAATAATATCACCGCCAATAGCTTCCCCAGTTGAAAACCATAATGTTGAAGTTAATTGGGTATATAATCCTGAAGTTAATAACTTAATACAAACGATAGCAGTAAGAGATTTAACAGCCCCACAAACGCCTTTAATTATTCCGCAAACAACGGTTGCTTCAAACAATAGAAGCTTCACAATAAGGCAAGATTTGCTTACAGCAGGGCATAGATATAGAATAGCCCTATCCGCTAGGGTTGGCAACAGCCATGAGGGTTGGCGAGAGTTAGAGTTTTCGGTTAGAGAACACTTTGACCATACTTCATCTGCTCCAAATTCATTCTTCGTTATTCAACCAACTCAAAATCTTGATATGCGTACTTCAGAAGTAAGTAATTTTAATGATACTAGAGCAAGAAATAATGCTAATTATCAGAGTGATCTACGCCAAGCTAATAATTCGCTTTCTCAACTTCATCAAGCAATATATACTGGATCCTATGTATTACCATTTACAAATAATAACGATAGTAACTTTTCACAAGGATTTTGGGGGTCATTTTCTCATGCAGGAGTAATAAGACAAAATCATAATTCTTGGGGAGCTATTGATATTGGAACTTTAGGAAGACAAGGTTTAGAATTATATTCTATGTTAGATGGAACAGTAACAGCAATAGAAATGAGAAATAATGGAGGTTCTTTTGTAGATATAGAGACTTCTATTAACGGGGTTATTTATGTTTTAAGATATTTGCATGTTGACCATAGAGGTGGATTTGAAACTCCTATTTCTTTAGGTATACAAGTTGGTCATAGAGTTCAAAGAGGGGCTAGAATAGGAACTGTTGGCGGTGAGCCATCTTGGAGAACACATATTCACATTGAAGTTATAAGAAATGGTTTAAGATTAGACCCATTAAGATTTTTCGACCTTGAAAAACAGTATAGATTTGGAGCATATTAATTTTATTTATTAAAGTTGCTGGTTTTTATTTATCAGCAACTTTGATTTTATTATTAATTAATAATTTCTAAAATATTTATACTGCTTAAACCGCCGTTGTCCATAAATACTAGAGTAAAGTTATCTAACCGTATTGTTATATTTTCAAAAATAACTTCTTGTTTTTCAGAGTAGAAAAATTCATAAAAATTTAGTATTGTTTCATGTAATTTAATTTCTGCTATTTTAAAAAATTTTACTTCATTTTGTATGGTGAATTTTAAGTTTCTTTGATCATCGTATATTGAAATAGGAAATAATTCATTATATTGTTTATGGGGGTTAAAAAGAATAAATGGATTTTCAAATATATCGTGCCAAACTATAAAATTGCCTGTTACTAATAGGTCTCCAAAAAATTCAGCTACTGCTGTATGGTGATACATTTTATTATTTCTTGAAAATATTGTTGAATTTTTTATATTATATAGAACCATGTTAAGAAATTTATCCCCCTGCTTTAGTTTTCTTGGTTCTATTGTATTACTAGCGTTTGTTACAAAAATATAGTCAACTTCAATTATTTCTAAAGTATAATTTGTGTTTGAATTTTGTTCAGCCGTTAATAAGATTATGCTTCTAACATTATCAACAATACCTCTTAATCTACTTTCAGAATTCCTGCTAATTCCAAATCCAATAATAGGCATCATAACCAAAACACCCAAAATTATTTTATTCATATCACACCTCTTTTTTTCATTTATTCTTAATACCATTATACCACATCACCCCTTAATATGTAAACAACAAAAAACATGTTACAACAATTTAAAGAAGCCTATCCAATATACATCTTTTGATAAAATAACCCTCATTTATATCAGCCCCCTGCAAGTGGTTAAAAAAAATTCTATATTTTACTTGCATTTTGGTTAAAATATTGTTAAAATAGTAGGTAAGCATTTTTTAAGAATTTTTTTAACAGAGGTATGATACGTAGATGGGACTTTTACAAAAGATATTTGGAAACTATAGTGAAAAAGAAGTTAAGAGGATAAAACCTAGAATAGCAGAAATAGATAGTTATGAACCCGCTTTGCAAAAGCTTTCAGATGAAGAATTAAAAGCAAAGACGGATGAATTTAAACAGAGATTAGAAAAAGGCGAAACCTTAGATGATATTCTTCCCGAAGCTTATGCAGTAGTTAGGGAAGCTTCCAAACGTGTCCACAATATGAGACACTTTGAAGTGCAATTAATAGGTGGTATTGTGCTTCATGAGGGGCGTATTGCTGAAATGCGAACTGGTGAGGGTAAAACATTAGTTGCAACCGCACCCGCCTATTTAAACGCTTTAACAGGGCGTGGTGTGCACGTAGTTACCGTTAACGACTACTTAGCAAAAAGAGACTCCGAAGAAATGGGGCTTCTTTATGGCTTCTTAGGGCTCACCACTGGTTGTATTCTTAATAATATGAAGCCCGAAGAAAGGCGAGAAGCGTACGCCTGTGATATAACATATGCAACAAATAACGAGCTAGGCTTTGATTATCTTAGAGATAACATGGTAGTATATGAAAAAGACTTAGTTCAGCGTGGGTTAGTCTTTGCTATAGTCGATGAGGTCGACTCTATCCTTATTGATGAAGCTAGAACACCTTTAATTATCTCTGGGCAAGGAAATAAAAGCACACAGCTTTATAAAGTAGCGGATAGTTTCGCAAAGACACTTAAAAAAGGGCAGTTTTTAAACGAAAAAGAAGCTTTAAATCCTCTAACTCGTGAAGAAATTAAAGAAGAGGGCGACTTCGTAGTTGATGAAAAAGCCAAGACAGTTACTTTAACTCAAGAAGGGGTCGTTAAAGCGGAGCGTTTTTTTGGTGTTAATAACTTTTCAGATGCTGAAAATATTGAAATACAACACCATGTAAACAATGCTTTAAAAGCAAATTACAATATGCATAGAGACCAAAATTATGTAGTCCAAGATGATGAGATAATTATAGTGGATGAATTTACAGGTCGTTTAATGCAAGGCCGCCGCTATTCAGATGGGCTTCACCAAGCTATAGAAGCTAAAGAAAATGTTAAAGTTAATCGCGAAAGCAAAACTATGGCAACTGTTACATTCCAAAATTTCTTTAATAAATATGAAAAAAAAGCCGGAATGACAGGTACAGCGATGACAGAAGAGGGTGAATTTAGAAGCATATACGGAATGGACGTTGTCCAAATTCCTACTAATAAACCCCTTTTAAGATTAGACCATCCAGACCAAATTTATAAAACCCAAGCCGCTAAAATTCGTGCTATAGTTAGAGACGTTAAAGAATCTTATGAAAAAAAGCAGCCTGTGTTAGTCGGAACTGTAACAATTGAAAAATCTGAGCTTTTAAGTGCTGCTCTTAAAAAAGAGGGCATACCACACAATGTTTTAAATGCTAAACACCATGAAAAAGAAGCAGAGATAGTAGAGCAGGCAGGGCAAGCAGGTGCAGTTACAATTGCTACAAATATGGCTGGGCGTGGTACGGATATTAAGCTAGGCGAGGGTGTAGCCGCTGCAGGCGGTTTAAAAATTATAGGCACCGAACGCCATGAATCACGAAGAATAGATAACCAGCTTCGCGGGCGTGCTGGTAGGCAAGGAGACCCTGGTGAAAGCCGTTTCTATCTTTCCACTGAAGATGATTTAGTTAGGCTTTTTGGCGGCGAAAAAATGGGTCGCTTAATGGACACTTTAAAAATTGATGAAGATGACCCAATAGAACACGCAATGCTTACAAGAAGTATAGAAAATGCTCAAAAGAAAGTGGAGGGTAACAACTTCGGCATTCGTAAACATTTATTAGACTATGATAAAGTAATGAATGAACAGCGTGAAACTATATATGGCGAGCGTAACAAAGTTCTCCGTGGTGATGATTTAAGAGAACAACTATTAGGCTTCATTAAAAGTGTAGTTGAAAGAGGAGTGGATGCTAATATTTCTGAAGAAGATGGCATTGAAGAGCCAGTTAATTTAGCAGGCTTAAATGAATATTTCCTGCACTTGCTTCAAGGCGAAAAAATATCTATGGCAGAAGAAGATTTGAAAAAGCCTAACAAGCAAGTCTTTAAAGAAGAATTAATAGACCGCATAAAGAGAAAATATTTAGCTAAAGAACAAGAACTAACAGAAGAAAAAATGCGTGAAATAGAACGCTCTATACTTCTTCGTATGATAGACCAAAAATGGACAGACCACATAGATTCTATGGACCAAATGAGACAAGGTATCTCTTTGCGTGCTTTTGGGCAGAGAGACCCACTCGTTGAATACCAATTCATAAGCTATGATATGTTTGAAGAGCTTTCAGCAAATATTCAATTAGATACTCTTCGTATGCTCTTAAATTTAAGGCTTCAAACACCAGAAGACACAG
>JGI24697J35500_11274879_pt1 | contig 11408 bp, 12 predicted proteins | sample TergutMp193P1_FD_35500 | JGI IMG/M metagenome (IMG submission 35500) | reverse complement strand
ATAATAGATTGAGAGTTTAGGCTAACCTTGTAAATACGGGATATAATTCTAAAGCAGTCTTTTAACTCTATGGGGAGGGGAGCAAAATCTGGGATTCGGCCATGTTGGCGTTAGCGTCAGCTCGGCTTCACCCTCCCTTATAAGATATCTTAGCTCTAATATCTCATATTATAAAGATACAAGTGTCAAGCACTGGGATGACGGGAGAAGGAGGCACTGGGATGACAGGAATGAGGGGTGCTGGGATGGCAAGAAGAGGATGCTAGGATGACAGGAGGAGGTGCTACTTGAATGATACACTCCTGACAGGCTTGAATTACAATATTCGTACAGATGCACGTCACGTACTGAAGCAACAAAAGCTACTCCACCTTTATTACCACCTAAAAGTAGCTAGCTGCGGGCACCATAGCGTTAAGCTACTTCTACTATATTTAATTAAGCATATTAATAGGTAAATGAATTTTAATATAATCTTATTATACTTATAAACGCGCTGTATAGAATGAAAGCATGGAAGATTTTATAACTACAAGAAGGAAAGATAATGCTGTGATATCTGTTTGTCAGGGTAATTAGGAGAAAAACTGTATTAATTTCAGAGCTCAATCAAGCTGCAAGGGATTTTTTAAAATACGAGAAAGAGAGTTTACTCAATAAGCCATTAATCAATATTTTAAGTGCAAGAGCAACTGACAATGTGAGAAATTATTTAGAGTATGCCGAAGATGGATATGATTTACTTGACATATTACCTAAAGTGATAGGTTTTTCCTTAATTGACTCTAAAGGAGAGGATATCAAGACAAAAGTGAAAGTTTTCCGCACCATGCAATTCACTAATGACAAGATTAATTATGAGCTGTTGATACGCGACATCAGCCTACTTCATAGGTTAGGAATATTTAGGGATGAATATCTAATGGGTAAAAAGTACAAAAACCACAACTTATTTGATATACCAGACAATGAATCCTCTATTCTAGAGCTGCGTACTATATCGAGTTTCGCTCTGTGACATCAAATTAGTATGCTGTGGAAGTTATTGGTTTCGATAGTAACTGTGAAGAGATGAATAACGCACTTAAAGTTATTATAGAGCACTTTCACAAAAATCACCGCTGTGATGATTTTTTAGGGTATATTGACGAAAATAAAGTGCTCTTCATCTTATTTAACTGTAATATAGAAGGCACACCTAAAGTAATTGATCGTATACATTCTGCTATCAATAAGCAGCTATTAAAACAAAAATTACCCAGTGTATCAGTAATTTATGGAAGTATAGCTCAAAAACTAGCTGCACAGTATAAAGTCTGATATTTTATGTAAAAAAGTTGTCTTCTGTCTATATTGGATTTAAACTTAAATTTTTATAAAAATTTAAGTTTATTCACGAAGTTGAGATACTGCTTGATAGCGCTACTTTCGTTATTATTTTCACAAAATAGTGCTAACGCTAAGGTAATTCTGGATAAAGGAATATTTTATGCAGAACTGGACGGAAAAATAGATTTGAGGTTTGGCTACGCTTTTAACAAAAATTCTTTCAATATTAAGCCTAAAGATAAGATTTCAAGTCATTCACATTTGCGCTTTCTTTATTTACAGCAGGTTTATCCAAATACTCAAATGGGGTTTAATGTTAAGGCAGGAATTTCTGGTATCACAAACCTAAAGGCATTAGACATAGAAAAACTAGGCATGGAAGAATGGTATTTTATCATTAAAAATCAGGGGCTTGGATCGATTGAATATGGTAAAAAAAGTTTAGTTAGCCAAAGTATGCTGATCAATACTTCAAAAATTTACGTGGCTGCTGGAGGAGTAAATGGTTGCTGGACAAACTACGCAAATTTGCGCGGCAGTGAAAAGAAGGGCATTGGTACTGGATATGATAAAGACAAAGTCTTTTGGGTTAAACCCAATATTTATAGTGATTATAATGGGCTAGAGCTGAAATTAAAGCAACCAGCAATAAGCTATACCTCTCCTGAGATTTATAACTTTCAACTTGGGCTTAGTTATATTCCAGGGAAGAATAACTTACATTATAGAAACCTAGTTGCTGCTGGCCTTTCCTATAAGAATAGTTTGTCGGATGATATAAATCTTACTGCTGCTTTAACTGGTGAATTTGCAAGGGAAAATTTAACTGATTGCTCAGATGAGACCTCTGAAAGTTATGAGTGCTGTAACCAGTTGCTACACTGGAATTTTGGTTTAAACCTGAAACTTTTTGATCTTGATTGCATTTTCTCACATGGTAATGGTGGTAAATCGGGCAAGAGATATAGTCCTGAAACAACTAATACGTATTATACGAACGCAGGTGTCGCTTACCGCTCTGATTCTCACAAATTGAGCTTAACATATTTTAGTAGTGGTCGGGATATTGCAGGCAAAGGTACAAACAAATTAATATCATATGCTCTAAGCCTTGAAAGTTCTCTTTTTATGGGCACCTCATACTGTTTCAATATTGTAAAATTTAACGCCGAAGAGCCCATCGAAGAGTCCAAAAACAACTCAGGTTATGTACTTTTGGCCGGGCTAAAGTTGAGTTTTTAATAAATGCATTACAGCGGTTTAGATAGTTTTGCTTTACTTGAAAACTGACTTACTGCATTATGTCCATAGAATATTGCTATATCAAAACATGCTACAATTATTAACCTTACTTGCTGTTATCACTTCAGTTGTATTTTTTGGTCATTTAGTTCCAATAGAAGCGAAAACCTTTTTGTATTCAGTGAGCTTAAGTATCAAAGAAATTTTGCTATTTATAATGCCTTTTATTGTTTTTGCGTTAATCTTCAGCAGTATTAACAATCTTAAGCAGTCAGCTATAAAGTTTATACTATTACTTGTTATAATGATTTTCTTATCGAATCTAGCTTCAAGTTTAATTGCTTATTCGATTGGGCATCTTGTCCTGCAAAACACTTATTCGATACAAGATATAACATATGAAGAAACAATTGCTCCTTTGTGGTCGTTTAAGCTGCCTGCACTACTTTCTAACTTTCATGCTCTTGCTTATGGATTTGTGTCCAGTTTAATAGTGTCTGTTCTGCTGCCAAAAAAAAGCGAAGAGCTCTTGCGAAAAATGTCAGATTTAACTTTGTTGATTCTGAAAGCCTTTTTTATACCAGTTATTCCGGTATTCGTACTTGGGCTTGTTTTAAAAATGCAACATGATCAGGTTCTATCTATAATATTCAAAGATTGCTCAATAATTTTTGTTATTATAGCATCTATAACTTACTTTTATGTTTTTCTCTTATACGGAGCAGCAAATTCGTTTAAGATCACAGGCTGGATAACTAGTATAAGTAACATGATGCCAGCATTTATTACTGCGATGAGTACAATGTCTAGCAATGCAACTATGCCACTTACTCTTGAAGGAAGCAGAAAAAATGTAAAGCAACCTGATGTAGCATCGTCTGTTATACCAATAACTGCTGGCTTTCATTTAGTAGGTGATTGCTTTTTTATTATAATATTATCGATGATAATAACTTCTGGTTATGCATTATCTACAACAGACTACGTAACTTTCCTTCTTTATTTTTTGTTATTTAAGTTTGCTATTGCTGCAATTCCAGCAGGAGGAATTGTGGTAATGCTGCATATTCTTGAAAGGTATCTTAAATTTCCTCCAGAAATGCCCTCACTAATCACAGCATTATATGTAGTGTTTGATCCAATAATAACTTCAGCAAATGTTATGGGCAATGGTGCTTTTACTATAATGTTTACAAAACTCTACGATAAGCTTAAGTAATGTCCATTGTGGCGATTGATACTGTGGGTGCTGGTAGTTCGATAGCGATAATTGACCACGATGGTAATTGTTTTGTGGAACGCAATTCTACCAGCAATAGTCACGCGGAAACATTTTTTCAAATTTTGAACACTCTGTTCAATAAGCACAATTATAACTACGATAAAATAGACCATTTAGTGGTGGTAGTTGGGCCGGGAAGTTTTACTGGAATTAGAGTTGGTATATCGGCTGCAAAAGGCATAAATCTTGCTACGGGTAAGCCGTTATACGGAGTTAATGCACTGGAAGTTCAGGCATATGCAATATCCTTGCTTTGTGCAAACAGCAAAAAAAATATCAGAGCTATAATCAAAGATGCTCAAGAATTCTACATGCAGTTATTTAATTCTAATTTATTGCCGCTGTCAGAGCCAGTTGCAGCTGCTGGATCCCAGTGCGTGATAGACAACAACTGCATCACATATGTGGATTGCAATCTACCAGAGTTAAATGCTAGCCATGCAGGACTATTGGTCCGTTATAGGCTAGAAAATAAACAAAAATTAAATGGGGTCGACGCTCTATATTTAAATGAGCCTCAGTATATGAAATTATTGTAATTACCTTTTTGCGTAAACTCTATCGATTTGACTAAGTCTGTACATCTGATTTGTTATTTCTTCGGCTACTTCTTTTATACTCATATTTGAATTTTCTATTTCTATGGCATTTGGCGGTACAAATAAATTACGAGTCCTAAATTTCTCTATAATACTGCTTATGTTAGTAACCTTCTTGTTTTCCCTTTGTCTTCTTAATTTAACGCATTTTTGTAATGTAGGTGAGTCACACTTGAGCACTATAGGAAGAATTCTTGTATTCATTCTTTTACTAAGCTCTACTACTGAGTTATACATCCTTATATTGTGGTCATTACTTTTCATCAACTCATCGATGAATATGTAATTTTTTGAGTGAATTGGATAGGCTTTTATTGCCTGAAGCATAATTTGTGCAATGTTATATATTCTATCTTGGACTTCTTCAGGGATTTGGTCATATTCAAAGATATTATCATATATAGAGCGGATTTGAGTATTGTTGGAAAAGTTGCTGTTTACAATCAGTGCATCTATCATATTAGATAATTCTATTGCTGCAGAAAGCTTGCCACTTCCTGAAAAGCTGGTAATATATACGAAAACTCCTGTTCTCTGTTTCTTTGTATTAATGTTTATCATATTATTTATAATGTTAAAATCTATATTCATAATAACATAAAACTTAAGCTTTAAAACATTACATAGAAAAATTATTTTTACAGTTAAGATATTATGTAATTCAGGGACATAAATTCTGTACAGGTTCCATAGATTATGTGATAGCGAATTGTTTACTAAGAATTAACAATTCCTCTTCCTAATTTACCTCCAAACTAAAAGTATGAGTTTACTATAGCCTCTTTATCTTGTATAAACCTTCAGGAGATCTTAGCTAGAAATTGTGTTGTTAACAAGGAGCAAGGTAAAAAAGGACTTAGCCTATGCCTATCAGATTTTATCTTACTTGGGACTGGATGACCATACGTATACTCACCTATCGGTGCGCTCTGAGGATCAAAAGTCGTTTTATATTTATCCATTCGGTGTACGCTTTAATGAAGTGAATGAAAATTCATTAATGAAGGTGTCATTTGATGGGAATGTGATTGAAGGTAAAGAATATCAATATAATAAAACCGGTTATATAATCCACGGCTTTATTTATCAAGCAAGAAAAGATATTCAAGCAATTTTTCACTTGCATACGCCTTCTATTGTGGCAGTTTCCTCCCTCAAAGATGGGTTACTTCCAACAAGTCAGTGGGCACTGCACTTTTATAATAAGATATCTTATCATTATTATAATTCCCTGGCGCTTGATGATGTAGAAGGAAAGAGATTAGTAGCTGACCTGAAAGAAAATTTTGTCATGTTAATGCGCAATCATGGATCTGTAACATGTGGTCGGACTATAAAAGAAGCGATGTTTTATACATATCACTTAGAACAAGCGTGCAAGACTCAATGTTTAACATTAGCGATGAATAGGGAATTATCAATTCCAAGCGAAGAAATTTGCTCAAAAGCTGTAAAGGATCTTTTGTCTTTCGAAAGCAATCTTGGTGAAAGAGATTGGCACGCATGGGTTAGACTAATTAAAAGTAAGTTGTAAGAAGCTCTTCGCACTACTATCTTCCTCCCAGTGCCCTCTCTTCTTGTCATCCAAGTAGATGCTTTTGACAAGATAAAAGTCCCTTCTCCTGTCATCCCAGCGCGCGACGGTGGGATCTCATTTCACTTTATGACAGTGTCATCCAAGTAGCCGACACTGGTTCCTTCGGACATTGTCATGCCAGTGTCCAGACACTGGCATCCAGGAAAGTTTGCTTGTGAGCAAGCATTGGGAAAGTAGTTGATCTTATGCCAAATTTGATGAGGTTGCGTGATAAAGGCTGGACAGAATTATACCTCTTTACCCAGTTCATAAATTGCAACTAGCTATAGATATTTAAGAAATTTACCAAATAAAAAAAAGCAAAAGAAGCCCCGTTGGTGGCTGGTTATTTATATGTACTTCAAAATATTGGCGTTTTTATTTTCAACGCTACGATTCAGCTGCTTTTAAATGCAAATAACCAAAACTGTAAACATTAAGAAATTCACTAGCGAAAAAAAGGCAAAAAAACTCCAAGGCAGCTAGTATTCAAACTCTCCCTTGTCTATTTGACGTCTTTTGCTGTCTTAAACGACTTATAAGCGCGTTTCAGCTTATGTAGGTAAAAACCCCAGAAGTTTTATGAAGACATGCAGTGCACATAGTGCGAAAAATTAAACACAATATACGCCAAATACATTAAGTTTTTTGTCATTAGTCCACTGTAGAGATTGCGAAGATAAATAAATAGCTTCAATACTATAATAAGGGGGTTGGCGGAATTTGTCAAGTAGTTTTTTTGTTTCTATAGCTAGTGTCATGTGCTGCCTTAAGGCCTTAGCTATAGACTTAAACATCTTAACGCACAGATATTTCAGCCCCATCAGCATATAAATTGGTATGGCTTTTCCCAGTATAAAGCAATGCAAGTCCAATATTGTCTACGCTAGAGCGCAGTTCCCCTATCTCTTCGTTGTCCTCATTTGTTACTTTAGTGCTAATATTTGGAAGTGCGCTATTTCCCTCAACAAGGTAAAGCTTTCTTCTGAACGTTTCTTGTCTACTCATTCGATTTACAACTTCCTGGCCTATATAACACCCCTTGTTGAAGCTTATACTGTTTACCTTATCGATTAAATATTGCAGCGGAAATGACGAATTCTGCACCATATCTCTTGCTCCATCTGGAATGAGGTTTTGAATTCTCACTTTTTCGTACTGAGTAAAATCTCCAGCTGGCTCATCTATTTCGCCTTTATGTATGATTCTCATTCCCAAGGATTTGTGCCTTGGATCTTGAAAAGCGATGTCATTCCAGCGCGTGACGCTGGAATCCAGTAGATCTGGTGTTACTTCAGTATGTGACGCTGGCTGGATCCCAGTGTCTGCTACTTGGATGACAGGGGGAGGTTCAATATGCTCTGTATTAAACAAAACCCCAACCTTATACAGTGAACTAACGTCTTTAATCTTCACTCTCAGGTAAGTTTTAAGCAAATCTAGTTTCTCAATTATTTGCTGCAAGTGCACATTTTCGCATTCCAAGAGGATATATTTACCATATCCAATAAGAAAAAAATCGTATAGGTACTTTCCCTTAGGGCTAAGCAATAAAGAGTAAATAGCCTTTTGGCTATCTAACTTATTAATATCATTTGTTATAATACCCTGCAGGAAGTCCCTCGTATCTTGCCCGTATAAAACTATTATACCACGGCTTTGCAATGGTATATAACCCATACAATTTCTGTCAATAAACCTAAATTTTACTACACAACATTGGGCACTTCTCGTCTTCTTATATTTTACAAGTCTCAGCCCTTGAAATCCAACTTACAAGTACATATATAAGCTTATAGGTTAATTTGTTGATGAGGAAAAACAAATGTCAAGTATAAACTTAAGTGTATTGGATGATAGCGTTCTGATTAAGCCTATCAGCGAAGAAAAACAAGGTGGAATCGTGCTTCCATCAAGTGCTGAAAAGAAACCTACTAAAGGTGAGGTTATAGCAACCGGTGAAGGTTCACACGATTCAAGTGGTGAACGTATAGCTTTGACTGTAAAAGCCGGTGATAAAGTGTTTTATCGGCAATGGGCTGGTACGGAGATAGAGCACGGTGATGAAAAGTTTATAGTAATGAAAGAGTCTGATATACTTGCTATCGTTAAGTAGCAGCTTTTATTTTTACTAAACTAAAACAAAGCACAACATAGTGCATTGCAAGTGATTTTATTATAGTTTTCTGAATTTTTTATTAACAAGAGGTGATAAAAATGACTAATGTAGTAGTGTCAGGCGAGCAGTTGCAAGAAGCTTTTCGCGAAGTTGCAGCAATAGTAGACTCAACAGTAGCAGTAACTGCAGGGCCTAGAGGAAAAACAGTAGGGATTAACAAGCCCTATGGAGCACCAAAAATTACAAAAGATGGTTATAAGGTAATGAAGGGTATCAAGCCTGAAAAACCATTGAATGCTGCAATAACAAGCATCTTTGCTCAAAGCTGTTCTCAATGTAATGATAAAGTTGGTGATGGTACAACAACGTGCTCAATACTAACTAGCAACATGATAATGGAGGCTTCAAAATCAATTGTTGCCGGAAATGATCGTGTTGGCATTAAAAACGGAATGCAGAAGGCAAAAGATGTAGTATTAAAGGAAATTGCATCGATGTCTCGCACAATTTCTTTGGAGAAGATGGATGAAGCAGCACAAATTGCAATAATTTCTGCAAATGGTGATAGAGATATTGGTAGTAGCATTGCTGATGCTGTTAAAAAGGTAGGAAAAGAAGGTGTGATCACCGTTGAAGAAAGTAAGGGTTCAAAAGAGTTGGAAGTTGAGCTTACTACCGGTATGCAGTTTGATCGCGGTTATCTTTCTCCGTACTTTATTACGAACAATGAAAAAATGATTGTGGAGCTTGATGATCCATATCTCTTAATTACAGAGAAAAAACTGAATATTATCCAACCTCTACTTCCTGTTCTTGAAGCTGTTGTTAAGTCTGGTAGACCTTTACTTATTATTGCAGAGGATATTGAAGGTGAGGCATTAAGTACTTTGGTTATCAACAAACTGCGCGGTGGTCTAAAAGTCGCTGCGGTAAAGGCTCCAGGCTTTGGTGACAGAAGAAAAGAGATGCTTGAAGATATAGCAGCTCTAACAGGCACTAAGTACGTCATAAAAGACGAGCTTGGAATCAAGATGGAAGATCTCACTCTTGAAGATCTTGGTACCGCTAAAAATGTTAAAATCACTAAAGACAATACCACAATTGTCAGTGAAAATAGCAATTCTGACAGAGTGAAAGCTAGAATCGAACAGATCAAATCGCAAGTTGGAACTTCAACTTCTGATTACGACAAGGAAAAGCTAAGGGAGCGTTTAGCAAAATTATCGGGCGGTGTTGCTGTGCTTAAAGTTGGTGGAGCAACTGAAGTAGAAGTTAAAGAGCGTAGAGATAGAGTTGAGGATGCACTGCATGCAACAAGAGCTGCAATTGAAGAAGGTATAGTTCCAGGCGGTGGAGTTGCACTTCTTTATGCTTCATCTGTTCTTGATAAGCTAAAAGGTGGAAGTGATGAAGAACAGATAGGTATAAATATTATCAAGAAAGTCCTCAGTGCTCCTATCAAGAGATTAGTCAAAAATGCTAGTCTTGAGTCTGCTGTTATAATTGATCATTTGATTAAACAGAGTGATAAAGAGCTTATATACAATGTTGAGGCCATGAATTATGCTAACGCATTTACTGCAGGTGTTATCGACCCAGCGTAGGTGGTCCGCATTGCTTTTGAAACAGCGATATCTGTTGCAAGCGTACTGATTGCTACTGAATCTATGATAGTTGATGTCCCAAACAAGGATGAAAGCGCTTCATCCCCTATAGGTGCAGGTGGCATGGGTGGAATGAATGGATTCTAAATAAATAAAACTTTGGAGCAAGAAGTTAGCTTGCTCCACGGTATCTTCTAGTCTTTAAAAATCTCATATTTTACTGTATGCTAAAGGTAATGCGCGTAGCGCTTTGTACAGAAAGACACTACTTTTTATTTTTCGTATCCTTTTTATTTCTTTATACTACGTTATCTAATAGCAAAAGGCAGCGCAGAAGCCCCCTAGGATGGGTATCTCTACATTAGTACAATATTATATTAATAAATAATTTATATAATATTGTTTATTATAATAGCTAAAATCTAAATTTTTCCTTTATATATAGGGTAGAACTGCCTTTATGAAAATACTTATACATTTAATATTGTTTTTGCTTTTTTTTTACACTCAGCTTCATGCTGACGAAGAAGTTGCAAAATTTGATTTGCTTATTGGTAAGGTAAATGAAGCAAACCTTACTCTTGAAGGTGCAATAAAGGTTACAATAATACCAGGTTGGCATATATATTATAAGGACCCTGGAGATTTTGGTCTTCCCACTTCTTTTGATTGCAAGGGCAACACATCAAATATAGATATTTATTGGCCTACTCCAAAAGAACATAAAGACAAAATAGGAAGAGTGACATTTGTCAGTAACGTATACAAGGATATGGTATTATTTCCCTTCAAGATGATCGTGTTTCCAAACCGAGGGTATATTGACCTCAACTTTCGTATAAATTATACGATATGTAAAGATAGGTGCATCCCTAAAAAGGCTGAGATAAAAGTCAGACAGCCACTGAAGAACTTTATAGATTCTGATGTTAGTCAACTCATAAACGAGTGGTATGAAAAATAGGGTTTCAGTAGGCAGCTTATATAGCATTTGTAGTGTGACTTCTCATGAACAATAAGTTAGGTATTTTCAATTTTTGTTGTATACTTAAATTAAAACGCTTACCTTCAGCACGTAGATGGATATAGTAAAGTTTGTTTTATTACTACCAACAATATTACTCATACTAATCGCCGGTGTTTATCTATCAGTTAAACTAAAATGGCTACAGATATTTAGATTGCAGTACGCCCTTTCACTCATTGGAGCCGAAAGAGGGGAAAATAAATTTTCCTCTATAGCTGCACTGTTTACAATCTTAGGGGGAAATTTAGGAGTAGGAAATATTTCAGGAACTGCTGTTGCTCTAAGAACTGGGGGACCAGGCTCTATTTTATGGATGGCAATAATTGTTGTTATCACTTCTGCGATAAAATATGTTACTTGTTATCTGAGTATAAAAAATAGAAAAAAAAAGAATGGACGGTTTATAGGTGGCCCTATGGCCTACATGGCTGATGCATTTAATTCTAGAAAAGCCACAATTGCGTTTCTAGTCATTATGATGATAGTCTCAATAACTGTTGGTAACCTTGTTCAGGTAAATTCTCTATCAATACCACTTGACATGATAGATGTGCCTGTGGTTACTGGTGGAGTCACAATGGCCATAATATTTTTTTTTGTTGCAGCTCTCAGCTTTAAAAAAATTAAAAT
>JGI24697J35500_11274880_pt1 | contig 11557 bp, 4 predicted proteins | sample TergutMp193P1_FD_35500 | JGI IMG/M metagenome (IMG submission 35500) | reverse complement strand
GCGAAAAGACTTGTGGTTTTCACAAATAAAGGTTCTTTTGAAGTTTTCGGAGACAGGATAAGGAGGCTTTTTGCACGGGAAGGGAAATTTCTGCCGAGCATACCGCTGAACATTTCCCAAGACAAAGGCATTTTTACCGTAGTCGGTTCCGGCTACGGGCACGGCATAGGCATGTGCCAAATGGGAACAATAGCAAGGGCAAGGGAAGGTCAAACTTTTGAACAGATTTTGAAGGCTTATTACACTGGCGTTAGCATTGAGAAATATTGAGCAAAGCGAAAACGCTTTTCGCAAAATCCGCCAGGCTTGGGTCGCGCGCACCCATGAGCAAAATCACGTCGCCCGGTTTAGCCCTGTTTGCGATTTCTTTAAGGCACTCGTCCCTGTTTGAAACGAAATTCGCATTGCAGCCTTTTTTTGCCAATGCTTCCGACAGAATATTCGCATCAAAATTGCGTTCTGCCGTGCCGCCTGCATAATATATGGAACTGAACCACATCTCATCGCCCAAACGCAGAATTTTGGAAATTTCTTCTACCAAATCGTCTTTTAAGAATTTGGTTGGGCCAAAACCATGCGGCTGGAACCATGCGAACAATTTGCCTTTTGCAAAATCTTGGCAAGAACGAATGCTCGCGGCAATTTTCGCCGGGTTGTGTGCGTAATCGTCCACTAAAATTATTCCATTTTTGCATTCATAAATCTGACTTCTGCGGTGTATGCCCTTCCATGTTCTCAGAGCGTTTGCACATTCCTTTAGCGATACCCCTGCGGATATGCAAACCGCAACAGCAGCAAGGGCATTTTCCGCATTGTGTTTGCCAGGCAAGGGCAAATAAAAATCCGTGCATTCGTTTTTATGGCGAATCTTAAATTCGGATGAAATACCATTTGCTTTATAATCCAAGCCCTGAACTTCGAAACTCTCCCAGCCGAACAAAAGTGTTTTATCATCTGCCAGCTTCGCAGCAAGGGGATGAGAACCGTTTGCTATTAAAATTCCGTTTGCTTTGCGAACATTTGCGGCAAATTCTTCAAACAGAGCCTCCAATTCGGAGAGTTCCTTGTGGTCTTTATCTATATTTAAAACAACGCCTATTTTCGGGCTATATCTAACCAAAGTTCCATCGCTTTCATCTGCCTCTGCAACCAGCCACCCGTTGCCGGCAACCGCATTCCCCAGCTTGCCCTGTTCTTCCAAAACGCTGAGTCCTGCGCCGCTCAAGAGGCTTGGGTCTTTTTTGCATTCGTTTAATATGTGCCAAATCAAGCCCGTCACGGTGCTTTTTCCGCTGGTTCCGCTAACGGCTATGGTTGAGTTTTCCAGAGTTATTTTTGCGAGCAGTTCGCTGCGGTGCATAATGGGGATGTTTAATTTTTGCGCGGCTTCCGTGTCCGGGTTTCCGACTTCTATTGCCGTGCTAACAACAACTGCGGTTAAATTTTCATTTATTCCGCTTCCGTCTTGCAAAAAGCATTTTACACCGGCCTCTTCCAACTGTTTTTTCACTTTTTCGCCTTCGCTGTTTGCAAAACGTCTGTCGGAACCGCAGCTTTCAACGCCTTTTCCGTCCAAAAACTGTGCAAGAGCACTCATTCCAACTCCCGCAACGCCAACAAAAAAATAAGATTTTGCCATAAGCAAAGCGGAATTTAGAAATTCCTCTGATAACGATTTGTGCTAAGAACTGAATAGGATTGAATTTTTCTACCTTCCCCTTATGCCCAAATACGCACCGCAAGAAATAGAGATTAAATGGCAAAATTACTGGGAAGAGAACAAAACTTTCCGCACACCGGAGCCAAAAGAAAAGGCAAAGAAATTTTATTGCTTGGATATGTTCCCTTACCCAAGCGGAGCCGGTCTGCACGTAGGTCATCCCGAAGGTTACACTGCAACAGACATAATTTGCCGCTACAAAAGGGTAAATGGGTTTCAAGTTTTGCACCCAATGGGCTGGGATGCTTTTGGGCTTCCTGCCGAGCAATACGCAATACAAACCGGCACGCACCCCGCCGTGCTCACCCAAAAAAACTGCGATACTTTCCGCAGCCAAATAAAGCGGCTTGGCCTCTCTTACGACTGGGAACGGGAAATAAATACCACAGACCCAAAATACTACAAATGGACTCAATGGATTTTCTCAAAACTCTACAACACCTGGTTTGACGCAGAGCAAAACAAAGGCCGCCCGATTAGCGAACTGCCGGTTCCGGCGGAAATTTCCGCAAAGGGCAAAGAAGCTGTTAATGAATATATCTCGGAAAAACGCCTCGCATACTACGCAAATGCACAGGTGTGGTGGTGCCGCAAATGCAAAACTGTATGCTCAAACGAAGAAGTTCTGGCAGACGGCTCTCACGAAAAGTGCGGAACCTTTGAGGTTGAACATCGCAATTTAAAACAATGGCTGTTGCGAATTCCGCTCTACGCAGAGCGGCTTTTGAAAGGTTTGGAAAATCTGGATTGGCCAGCCGGCATAAAGGATATGCAGCGGAATTGGATTGGGAAATCAAAAGGGGCAGAGGTTGATTTTGCGGTTGGAAAATCCATATTGCGTGTTTACACCACCCGCCCCGACACCCTTTTCGGTGCGACCTACATGGTTATTTCCCCCGAACACCCGCAAACCGCAAACCTCACCACGCCGGAGCAAAAAGAGGCTGTAGAAGCATACATAAAAACCGCCTCGCTCAAAAGCGAACTCGACCGCACAGAACTCGCCAAGGAAAAAACCGGCGTATTCACCGGTTCTTATGCGATAAACCCTGTGAACGGAAAAGAAATTCCTGTATGGGTTGCGGATTATGTTTTGATGGGTTACGGCACCGGCGCGATTATGGCTGTTCCTGCGCATGATACCCGCGATTTTGAGTTTGCGCAAAAATTTGATATTCCGGTGATTTGCATAATGGAGCCGGACTCAAGTTGTCCAAATGATTTAAAGGAAAAAGTTTTGGCAGGAGAGGCTTGCTGGACAAACGATGGAAAGTATATTCGCTCCTCAAACGATGAAGTGAATTTAAACGGGCTTTCCAAAAAAGAAGGCATTGCAAAAATAACGGCATGGCTTGAAAGCAAAAACATAGGCAAGGCCACAACCAACTATAAAATAAGGGACTGGCTCTTTAGCCGCCAACGCTATTGGGGCGAACCCTTCCCCATAATCCATTGGGAAGACGGCGAAATTTCCCTGATTGACGAAAAGGAATACCCCGTGCTCTTGCCCGAACTCACCGATTACAAACCCGGAGACGGCGGAATTTCGCCCCTTGCCGGCGCAAAAGAATGGCTGCAAGTTAGCGACAATGGCTGTCGCAAAGGAACAAGGGAATTGAACACGATGCCGCAATGGGCCGGAAGCTGCTGGTATTATCTACGCTACATTGACCCGAATAACGCGACGGCCTTTGTCGCCAAGGATTTGGAAAATTTCTGGATGCCTGTGGATTTGTATGTGGGCGGTGCGGAACATGCGGTTTTGCATTTGCTGTACAGCCGCTTTTGGCACAAGGTTCTTTTTGACTTGGGTTTTGTTTCCACAGACGAGCCGTTTCAAAAATTGTTCAACCAAGGGATGATTTTGGCTTTTGCCTACGAAACTTCATCGGGCGCAAAGGTGCCAAGCGATGAGGTGGAGGAGAGGGACGGAAAATTCTATAAAAAAGATAATGGCGAGGAATTGAAGCAAATCATAGCCAAAATGAGCAAGAGCTTAAAAAATGTGGTGAACCCCGATGATGCCGTGAATCAGTACGGAGCGGATTCCCTTCGCCTTTACGAAATGTTTATGGGGCCGCTGGATGCCGTTAAGCCTTGGCAGCCACAGGGCATTGAGGGAATGTATCGCTTTTTGAGCCGAGCCATGCGTTCCGTTGCCGGCGATGAGGGAACTCCGGAGTATGTGAATTCCACACCTCCCGAAGAACTCACCCGCCTGATGCACCAGAGCATTTTGAAGGTGAGTGATGATATTGAAAATATGCGTTTCAACACGGCCATTAGCCAACTGATGATTTTTAACAACGAGTTGATGAAACAATCTGTGCGTTATCGTGAGTCATGCGAGATTTTTGTGAAACTTCTGCATCCCTTTGCGCCGCACCTTGGCGAAGAACTGTGGCAGATTTTGGGGCACAGCGAGAGTTTAACAGGCGTGGCGTGGCCCGTTGGCAATGCCGAACTCGCCGCAGAAGACACCGTTGAAATAGTTTTCCAGGTGAACGGCAAGGTGCGTGCCAGAGCGAAACTTTCCAAAAATTTGGGCAAGGATGAGTTGGAAAAAATCGCTCTGCAAAACGATGCGGTTAAGGCGAACATTGCAGGCAAAAACATTGTAAAAATAATCGCCGTGCCGGGGAAACTGGTAAATGTGGTGGTGAGCGGGTGATATTTCTATATTGGAAAGTTATGGATAATAAGAAATTTTTAGAAAAATTAAATTTTGTTCCTAAGGAGAATTCTGCTGGAGTGTTTATAAAGAAATATCCTCAAGCAGGCAATTATGCCATTGAAGTTAATATAGAAAAGCAAAGAATTAACTATGGCGGTAGAATCAAAACGGGCAGAAATACATGTTTAATTTTTGACGAAAGCCATAAGGAAAATTACGTAACTCTGGAATGTGCCAATAGGCTTCTGGAAAAAGGCTACAAACCTGAAAATATATACTTGGAGAAAGGTTACCCTGCCGGGCGAGGCTCTACAAAATATTTGGATATTTTGGTTTCTCAGAATAAAAAGCTTTATTTAATGATTGAATGCAAAACTTACGGAGAAGAATTTGATAAAGAATTGAAAAATTTGCAAAATACCGGCGGGCAGCTTTTTGCTTATTTTCAACAGGATACAAAAACTGCTCTGCTAATGCTTTACGCATCTGATTTAAAAGATAATCGGATTATTTCGCAAGTAAAAATTATTGAGATTGAAGATGGATTTAGAAAGGCGGGAAACGTCAAAGAAGCCTACAAACTTTGGAACGGTAAATTTTATGAAAAAGGTTTTTGGGAAAATCCGCCATATAATTTTGAAAGGCAAAAATTCACGAAAAATAATTTGCGGGAATTAAATGATATAGAAGGGCGTTCTTTATTTAATAAGTTTGCCACTATTTTACGCAAACATTCCGTATCGGATAAACCAAATGCGTTTAACAAAATTTTTAATCTCTTTCTTGCAAAACTATACGATGAACAGAAGAAGCCGAATGACGAATTGGATTTTCATTGGAGAGACGACGATAATCCTGTTGATTTTCAGGTTCGGCTTTTCAACTTGCACAAGGAAGGGCTAAAGGCATTTTTGGAAAAAGAACTTGCAGGCATTTATGATAAGGATTTCGAAGGTTGCAAATCTAAAGAGGAACTTTTGGAAAAGAAGAAAAATATACTGAAAATCAATAAAATATACGATATTAAGGAAGTTTTTGACGATGATACTTTTGAGCAGAATCACAGAGTTCTAAAAGAAGTTGTAGAATTATTGCAACAATACCAAATTCGCTATCCGCGAAAGCAGCGGCATTTAAGTGAATTTTTCGAGCAACTGCTCACAACCGGTTTAAAACAGGAAGCGGGGCAATATTTTACCCCGCCTGCCATTACAAAATTCATTATAAAATCCTTGCCCTTATACGAACTTTTGGAAGAAAAAATAAATCAACCCGCTCCTTCGTTACCAGCCACAATTGATTACGCCGCAGGAAGCGGGCATTTTATCACCGAAATTTTAGAGGAATACCAGGATATTATTGAAAAATTTGATACTTCCGATTTTTATCCTAAAGCGCAGAAAGAAGTTGCTGCTTGGAAAGCTGACCCTTACAACTGGGCAGCGCGATATGTCTATGGCATAGAAAAGGATTACCGCCTCGTAAAAGTGGCAAAAGTCGGTTGCTATTTTTACGGCGATGGTTTGGCTCAAGTTGTACTAGGCGATGGTTTGGATAGTTTTGAAAAATCAAAGTCATATATAGGTTTATTAAGAGAAAATGCTAAAAAACCGCAATTTTCCGTGCTTGTTTCCAATCCGCCTTATTCTGTGGACGGAGTGAAGGATGACTTGGAATATATAGAGGCACAAAATGAATTTAAATTATTCAAAAATCTTACCGATAAAAGCAGCGAAATAGAGGCTCTGTTTGTTGAGCGCACGGCTCAATTATTGGAAAAAAACGGCGTGGCTGGCATAGTGCTGCCGAGTTCTATCCTCAGCAACAGCGGGATTTACACCAAGGCTCGTGAAATTATTTTGCAAAATTTTGATATTGTTGCTATTGTCCAATTAGGCGGGAATACATTTATGGCAACAAATACAAATACGGTCGTGTTGTTTTTGCGTAAAAGGGATAATGCTGAAGTGAAGCGAATAGAAGAAGCAACTTATAATATTGCTGAAAATTATTCAACAACACGCGAAGATTTGACAATAAACGGAATTGAAAAGCCAGTTCAAAAGTATTTTGGTTATACCGGCGAAACAAAAATAGACCATGAAAAGTTTTATTATTTTGTTCTCAATTATCATCAAAAAACGGTGATAGTAAAAACCGGTGAAAAGGAAGACGAAAAAAGATTTTTGGGTTATAATATCGTAAAACGCCGTGGCGACGAAGGTTATCATTCTATGCAAAACGGCAAAACTATTGACGAATGTACAAAGTTATACGATGATAGCGAAAATGAGGCAAAAGCGAATTTTTATATAAATAAGGCATTTAGCGGTGAATTCCCAAAAATTCACGAATCGCTGAAGAACAATGTTTTTTATGTCGATTTTATTGATATGCTGACTTTTGACCGTGAAAAGTTTGATAAAAATATTTCGCTTGCGGTTAAAAAAAAAGTGAAAATTAAAAGTAAGTGGAATCTGGTGAGGTTGGGGGATTATGTTGACATTAATAAATTTAATAAAAAACAAGTCGCTGCAAATGAGCTTATTAAATTAAGTGAGCAAAACACAAAAGAAGTAAAATTATTGCCAAGTTCAAAAGATTACGATTTATGGACAACAGAAGAAAAAGCCGGCAATAATATTTTCGAAGGAGAAGTTTTTACTCTTGGTGTAGCGAGGTATGCAAATTCCAAATATTATTTTGGTAAATTTGTCAGTGCCAATAACAATATAATAAGCTTGAAAGACACAAAAAAAGAAGAAACTACGTTGAAATATATTTGGAATGTATGTTATAACTACTTTCAATCTTTTTACAAACAGACTACTCAATATCCTCAATTTGTAAAAGAAGATTTTAGCAATTTTAAAATCCCTCTCCCGTCGCTGGAAATACAACAAAAAATTGTGGCAGAAATAGAAATTTTGGAAAAGAAAGAGAAAGAATCGAAAGCGGAGATTGAAAAATTCAATATTAATATTATAGAGATGGCAGATAATCTTTTTTTTAATTATGAATTACAAAAATTAGGTTCTGTTTGCGATACTCCGATTTATGGCGCAAACGAAAGTGCAATAGATGGAAATCCAGAAAAAGATTACCGATATATTAGAATTACCGATATTAAAAATGACGGGACGTTAAATAACGATTGGAAAACGGCAGAAAAGATTGAAGAAAAATATATCTTAAAAGATGGAGATTTCTTATTCGCTCGCTCAGGAGCAACTGCGGGTAAAACATTTTTATATAAAAATAAATATGGCAAAGCGTTGTATGCAGGTTATTTGATAAAATTCCCTGTCAAACAAGATATTTTAAATTCGAGTTATTTGAATTTTATTCTAAAAAGCAACGTGTATCAAAATTGGGTCTTATCTATTAGGCGCGGAACAGCTCAACCGAATATAAATGCTCAACAATATTCGTCTTTTGAAATACCACTTCCTCCTCTCCCCGAACAGAAGAAAATTGTAGCCGAAATAGAAAAAATAGAAACGCAAATTGCCGAAGCACAAAAAATAATCGACGAAACCGCTATATTGAAAAATGAAGTATTGAAAAAATATGGAGTTAAAGGTGCCGAGCTTGCCACAGAAGATACTTCAGGCGGGTGATATTTCTATATTAGAAAGTTATGGATAATAAGAAATTTTTAGGAAAATTAAACTTTGTTCCTAAGGAGAACTCTGCTGGAGTGTTTATAAAGAAATATCATCAAGCAGGTAATTATGCCATTGAAGTGGATTTTGAGAAAGAACATATAAATTATGGAGATAAAATAAAAGCCGAAAGCAAAACTACGCAAAATTTTTCGCAGTCGGAAAATTTTGTTGTGCTGGAATGCGTCAATCGTTTGCTCGAAAAAGGCTATCAACCGAAAAATATTGTTTTGGAAAAAACTTGGGATTCAGGACATGGTACTTCTGGGCGGTTAGACATCTGTGTAACCCGCGATAACGGCTCGGAATATTTGCTGATAGAATGTAAAACTCATGGTAAAGAGTTTGATAAAGAATTTGCTCGGATGAAAAAAGACGGCGGACAACTTTTTACCTATTTCAAATTCAGCAATAAAGCCGATGCAATAATGCTTTATGCTTCTGAATTAGAAGGCAAAGAAATTATTTATCGCAATGAAATTGTAAAAATAGAAGATGATTACCGCACAGGCGATGTAAAAGATTTTTATGAAAAATGGAATAAACTCACAAAAGATAACGGTGTTTTTGAAACATGGGTGACACTCTATAATTTTGAAAGCAAAGCATTAACCCCAAAGCAATTAGTTCCGATTAAACAAGAAGATAGCAGTTTGATTTTCAATCAATTTCTTGAAATACTCAGGCATAATGTCGTTTCGGATAAACCGAATGCTTTCAATAAGATTTTCACATTGTTTTTGTGCAAGGTTTACGATGAAAAGACCACAAAACCCAACGAAGAACTGAAATTCCAATGGCTTGACGGTATTGACAAAACCACAGGCGAGAACGCATACGTGGATTTTCTTATTCGTCTATCGGATTTGCATAAAAAAGGAATGCTTGAATTTTTGGAAAAAGAGGTTACCGATTTTTCCGAAAATGAGTTTAACCAAAAATATGGAATGCTTGATGATAGTATAAAAAAAAATTTACTGAAAGAATTCAATAAAATTCGTTTGGAGAAAAATAATGAATTTGCTATCAAGGAAGTGTTTGACAATCAATCTTTTCTTGAAAATTCCAAGATTGTAAAAGAAGTTGTTGAATTATTGCAAAAATTCCGTTTGCGGTATAATAAACGCCAACAATATCTTTCTGATTTTTTTGAAATGCTTTTAACCACGGGCTTAAAACAGGAATCGGGACAATATTTTACGCCTGTGCCAATAGCACAGTTTATCATTAAAAGTTTGCCTATAGACAGGTTTGTAGATGAAAAATTAGAAAAAGGTGAAAAGAACAATTTACTGCCGTATATAATTGATTATGCGGCGGGCAGCGGGCATTTTCTTACCGAAAGCATGCACGAAATACAAGCTCTAATCAACAATAAAAATCCCGAAAAATACATAAACGACACGGCAAAGAAAATACAGAGCTGGCACACCGACCATTTCGATTGGGCTACGCAATATATTTACGGCATAGAAAAAGATTATCGCCTTGTGAAAGTGGGTAAAGTGGGTTGTTATTTGCACGGCGATGGTTTGGCGAATGTGATTTTAAGCGATGGTTTGGCAAGTTTCAACCATTCGGAATATAAAGGAAAATTGCATCATAAAGACGAAGATTTTCCAAAAGAAAACAAGCAGTTTGATATTTTGATTTCCAACCCGCCCTATTCTATACAAGCATTCAGAAATGTTGCAAAAGATTATTATACCGAAAAAGATTTTGAACTTTATGATAATTTAACGGACAATAGCAGCGAAATAGAATGTTTGTTTGTTGAAAGAACAAAGCAGCTTTTGAAAGATGGCGGTGTGGCAGGAGTTATTCTGCCAAAATCCATATTAGAGAAATATGGTATTTATACCAAAGCCCGCGAGATAATTTTGAAATATTTTGAAATTATTGCTATTGTCAAGTTAGAAAGCAATACTTTTATGGCAACGGGAGTAAAAACAGTCATATTATTTTTGCGCCGCAGAAATAATTATGATTGTCAAAATTTTACGGTACGGTTAGAAAATTCGCTGAACACTTATCAAGATAATACTATAAATGGCATTGAAAAACCGATTGCCGAATATGTAAATCATGTTTGGGAAAATATCAGTTTTGAAGACTATGTTTCTTTGCTGAAAAAAGAGCCGAACAATGCTATTGTCAAGCACGAGATTTACAAAGAATACGGAAAATATATAAATACCAAATCCGAAAAAGATTTTTTGAATACATTGATTGAAATCGAAAAAGAAAAGTTGCTTTATTTTATTTTGGCTTTCCCGCAGAAAATTATTTTGCTGAAAACTGGCGAAAAAGACGATGAAAAACATTTTTTAGGCTACAAATTCAGTGATAGAAGAGATACGCAAGGCATTCTTCCAATGCAAACAGGAAAAACAATAGAAGAATGCACGCAATTATTTGATGCTGAAAATTTTGAAAACCCGCAAAAGGCGAGTTATTACATTTATCAAGCATTTAGAGGCAAATTTGGCTTAGAAATCAGCGAAAATCTGAAAAACAATGTGTCTTATTGCGATTTGATACAACTATTTACATTCAACAATGCAAATTTTGAGAAAGATTTATCTTTAACATTTAAAGAGAAAGTTGAATTTGAAACGACATTGGACAAAAAAAGACTGGGAAATATTTTTGTAAAAATTGAAAGCGGCAAGCGTCCTAAGGGAGGAGTTGCTCAATATCGTTCAGGCATTCCAAGTTTGGGAGGCGAACATATTGGTATTGACGGGAAAATGGATTATTCCAAGATGAAATTTGTTCCCGAAGAATATTTTCAATCTGCGCAGCAAGGTATTTTAGAGGATTTGGATATTTTGTTATGCAAAGATGGCGCATTAACAGGAAAAGTTGCATTGTTTAAAAAATCGGATTTTCAATATTCAAAGGGAATGATAAATGAACACGTTTTTGCCTTAAAGACCGATAATGAAATCTCTCAAAAATATGTTTTTTATGTGCTTTATTCCAAACAAGGGCAAAAAATACTTAAAGCCAATGTTACAGGGACAGCACAAGGCGGTTTGAATAGAAATAATTTAGAAAACATTCAAATTCCATTTCCTCCAGTTGATATTCAACGAAAAATAATTACTGAAATAGAAGTGTTGGAAGAAAAATCCAAAACCGTAGTTATATCCGATTTTGACGGAGAAATAGAAAAAATCCTGAAAAAATATCTATGATGAAAACAAAGGAACTCCTTCCTCAGATGCAAGGGCGCCGAGCTTGCCGCAGAAGCTGGTAAATGTGGTTGTGGGCATCTGATATTTCTATATTTACCCCACCATGGTTTTTACTGTTATCGTTATTATTTTTGTGCTTGGATATATAGCCATAGCATTGGAGCACCCTATAAAGACAAATAAGGCCGCAACTGCGCTGCTTTTGGGAACGGCACTTTGGCTTATATGGTTCAAGTATCAGGAATTTCTCTACGGGGCAGAGGGGTTTAAAAAGGCAGGTACGGAATTATTGCATAAT
>JGI24697J35500_11274881_pt1 | contig 11625 bp, 9 predicted proteins | sample TergutMp193P1_FD_35500 | JGI IMG/M metagenome (IMG submission 35500) | reverse complement strand
CAGAAAAATTATGAAAGTAGTAACTTCTAATTGCTATATCATCTAAAAAGTAATCTTCTTCATCGGCTTTGTTTAAATTTTCGATATTTGTGCCCGCTTGTCTCGTTTCTTTGATTGTATTTTTTAAAGAAGAAATCATTAAAGGCACGGGTTTAGATTTTCCATGCAAGTCTTTTTTTGAATAAGTTATCGTTAGCTTTTCTGTAGGCTTCGTATACGCACTATAAAAGGAAAACTCTGAAGAAAATATTTTATGCTTAGCACCTTTAATTGCCACACCATAGCTATGCAAAAGGTCTTTTTCATATTCACTGAAAAGGCTTAAGCCCCCTACACTTGTGCTATTATTTCCTAGAACAAATAAGCTTTTCATAGTTCCAAGCCTAGTTCTTTCTATGTTTCCAACTAAAACACTATCAAGAGCGTCTGGAATTTTGCCTATAGAAGCACATTCTATTCCCGTTTTCATTATAGAATAAAATTCTTTAGCTGAGACTATATTTTCGCCTAAAAAGTTTACCATATTTTCAAATATAGATATTATTTGCTTATAAATAGTCATATTTTCTGGCACTTCGGCTAGCTTTTCAAGTTTTTTTCTTCTAAGAAGCAATGCTTCAAAAAATTGTTTGCATATTAAATTTATTTTTTCAGGTTTTTCAAAAATTATTTCAAAAGGTTTTAATTCTCTTAAAAGTTTTTGCCTTATGTATTCCATTTTTTTATTTGCAAAAGGCATTTTCCATTTGTAACCCTTTATGCCATATGCCAAGCTATAATTTTCAAGCAAGTCCACTTCTTCGTCTGTAAAATTTAATAGCCCTGTTTTAAGCAAAATAAACATAGATTTATTATATTTTGTGAAAATAACTTCCATTAGGCTATTTAAAAAAATTATAAGAGGGTAGCTTGCGGCTTCTCTCGTTTTGTCCATAAAAAATGGTATACCATGTTCTTTGAAAATAACTTTTATAGCTGTTTCATATTCATCTGGGGCTAATATTGCAATATCTCTAAATCTTTGGATTTCAGTTTTACTGTCGTAGTCTGTAGTTAGTTTTTTAATTTCATATGCCGTTTTATAAACTTCATCATAAAAGTTTTCGCAAGCGATAAGCTTTATATTTTCATGTTTTTTAATAGACACTTTTTCAAAAAATGATTTTTCAAGCTGTGCTAGCTCGTTTAAGTGGCGTTTATTTTCAGTTAAAATTATATAATTATTTATAGGTGCTAGCTTAGCTAATGTAGATTTTGTTTCATAAAAAAGCTCGCCCTCTGTTGGTTTTTTAATACAGTCTGTCGTTAAACAAATGTTAACTTCTTTTGCAAACTGGGTAAGTCTTAATATTATTTTATTTTCTTGTTCGCTAAAAGAATTAAATGAATCTATGTATATATAAGCCCCTTTTACTATCTCTGGTATGTTTTTATAAAGCGTCGTTAGTGCATTATCTGTCGTTACGAAGTTTTCGGTTTCAAGTTTATAAGCTTCTAAAATTTTTGCTATATCTTCAGTTTTAAGCTTAGTTTGCTCGTCTATAATATCTAAATTTTTGAGCATAACAGGCTCTATATTTGCATGAAATAGCTCTGAAATTGTGTGCGATAAACTTTGTAAAAAGCCAGTGTCTAAGTTAACGTTAGTATAAAAAGAAAGCTCTATATCTTTTAAAATTTTGAATAGAACCATTGTTTTGCTTATATCATCATGGACTGGCTTATTTTCTGTAACTTCATATGCTAACCTTTTAAAACTGAGCACACGAATGTCTGTAACTCTTTTTTTTGAATGGGCAATAATATTTCTTTCAGCTTGCAATGTATACTGCTCTGGCACTATAAAAATAACTGTTTCATTTTCATTTCTTTTTTGTATAGCTTCATTTATCGCTTTAAATGTTTTTCCTGTGCCTGCTCTGCCTAATATAAAATTTATCATTTTTTATTTTCCATATAATAATTGTACTTGCTCGCGAACGTATGCCACATCTTCAGCGTCCATTTTTGAAATTTGCTGAGATATAAACTGCTCTAGTTCTCTGGGCACTTTATCTAACACAGCTCTAGTTGCAAGCAAGCTGTATAAATGCTCTTTTTGGAATATAGCAATTTCTTTATGATTAACTATTTAATCACCCCCCCGTTTGTATGTTCTTTATATATTAATTATAAAAGTTTTGGCGGGTAATGTCAAGTGAATTTTAAAGAGTATACTCTCAAGCTGTGGGCATATTGAAAACACAATCTGCATAAAATTAAATTATTAATCCTATGTCAAAGGTTAGGAAAAGTTTTGTGTTTATTTTTAATAAAATTACTAAGAAATGAGGACGATGTTTGCTTGTAGCAAACTAGTACGGACTGACGAAGAAATTTTATAAAAATATAGCAAAACTTCTCAACTTTTGCTTCAGAATTAATATAAAATTTATTTAAAAAGGAGATACAAAATGCGACCAAAAATTTTTGTGTTGCACATAAGACAAATAATAAAATTAGGAATAGCGGTTGTAATAGGGCTTATACTAATTTTCACTTTACTTTACATGTTTCTAGGAAGAGGCGGTGAAACTATGCCAGCAGTATACAATATAGAGGGTTATGAGCATAAACAAGCTGGAAGCTTTTCGCCGGGCAGTTTTACAGCATATGTTCCGTTAAATTATCAAAATGCTTATGTAGTAGTTACTGTTTCGGAAAATGAAATAACTAACATAGAGTTAGCCCCATTAACAGAAAACCAAGTTATTTTTTATCCTCTATTAGAAATTACACTTGAAAATATATCGGAATATATTTTAGAAAACCAAACACTAACATTTGAAAATGATATTTATGCACAAACTACAAGCAGAGTTTTAATAAACGCCATAGCAAGAGCAATAACCGAAGCAATGAATACCTCTGCTACTTATCTTCAGGAGGTTCCAGAGTTATAACGAACTTAATAAGCTCTGCAATATAATTAAAGCCACGCCGAAACACGGATGGCTTTTTTAATTTTCTAGCATCTTCTTTTGATATTCTATTTTGGTTCACTAGTTCTTTCAATTGTTTGTTCGTCATTATTAGTTCCTACTATAATTTTAAAAAGATTGATTATTCTTTGCTTGTTGGTCATTTTCTTCTCCCTATATAAAATTGGTGCTTTATATTAAAACTATATTGATGAGCGTGTTGTTTCGCGAAGCAAAACTCTTCAGCGAAGAAATATAGGTTTAATATTATTATACTGACGAAACAGTTTGACGAAGTATAAACTTATTTTCAATACACGGTAGGTCTATAGCTATTCTTGATACGTAAGACCTAGAGATTCCTAAAAGATTTGCAATTTCCCTTTGTGTAAGCTCTTCTTTGCCATAAAGCCCGTATCTAAGCTCTATTATTTGTTTTTCACGCCCGTGTAAAACTCTTTCTATGGCATTTAAAAGAAGCTTATTATGCATAGAAGTGTGAACTTCATCTTCTATGCTGTATCCCTCTGAAGCTAGTTTATCTTCAACTTTAATTTCATTTCCCTCTGCATCTGTGCCAAGCGTTTCTTGCATACTAATATCATTTTGGTATTTTTTCATTTTTCTAAGAGTCATAAGTATCTCATTTTCTATACAGCGGGCGGCATATGTTGCAAGGCGTGTGTTTTTATCTGCCTTGTAGCTATTTATGCCTTTAATTAGCCCTATAGTTCCTATGCCGATTAAATCCCCTGTTATGTGTCTGTGATTGTGATACTTTTTCACTATGTGTGCAACGAGCCTTAAATTATGCTCTATTAGCTTGTTTCTTGCGTTTTCATCTTCATCTATTTGTGAGATTAATTGCTGTTCTTCTTCTTTAGTTAGTATAGGCAGGAATGCATTTTCACCCACACTAATACCTCCTATAAATGAATTTTTGAAAAAATTTAAAAATTACTTGCTCGTTTTCTAGACAGCTTAATTAAAGATAAGCTTTAGTAATAGAAACGCCATAGCATTTTTAAAAGTTTCGTTCTTATATTATCTCATCATTTGCGTAGCGATATTTGTAACTTTTTGTGCCTTTGCTTATACTATTTTAAACTTGGGCATTCTTAAAAAATTATTTAAAAATATTTAGTAACCTAGCCAAGGATTAGATTTGGCATAGTTTAAATTTGGGCATTCTTAAAAAATTATTTAAAGATATTTAGTAACCTAGCCAAGGATTAGATTTGGCATATTTTAAATTTGGGCATTCTTAAAAAGACTAATATAAAATTTTCAAGCCGCCCGGCACCACTTTTATATTAATGGCTGTTTCTTGTATTATCTCGCCATCTACACAGCAGTATTTATCATTTTTTGAAACTATTTTCATATTACTTATTCTATACATAGAAGCGTTTGGTTGATTATGTAGATTTTTTCTAAGTATAGAAATAGCGTTCATAATACGCCTAAATTTTCCTTTGTACTCAACAATTAATAAATCTAAAAAACCATCTGTAACGGAAGCATTGTGCCCTAAATACATGCCGCCGCCGGCATAAATGCAATTGTGAATGCTTAAAAAATCGGCTGTAACTATTTTTTTCTCGCCATTAAATTCCAATTCATAAGTTTTTGCATTAAAGCTAAAAAGCATATTAACCATAGCGAAAAAATAGTTAGCTTTGTTATTATTTGCAAAGCTAGCCATTGCTCTTACCATATCTGTCGCTATTCCGTAACTTATAAATGAAAGCGAGCGGTATTTTTCATTTATAGTGGCATAGTCTATTAATTTTGGCTGTTTTTTTAATGCTTCTATATTTTTTTCTATATTAAATTTTATGCCAAGGGTTTTAGCCACATCATTTCCAGTGCCTAATGGAATAATAGATATTGGAATGTTCATATCCATACCGTTTATAACATCATATATGCTGCCATCACCCCCGGCTACTATTATTGGTTCTTTTGTTTTTGAAAGCTCTCTTGCTAGGCTTTTTCCATGCCCTTTTCTTTCAGTTTTATAGTTGGCATATAGTATTTTTTCGGCTTGAAGCCTATTCAAAAATTTTTTAAATTTTTCTGCCCCAATCCCTCTAGCAGCTTTCGGGTTAAATATTATTCTTATCATATATTATAGTTTAAGGCTATTTTGTAAAAATGTCAAGAATTTTTTATATACGTGCTTAAATGTAATTTATACCGTGTATATAGGCTATAATTTTAACGCACCTTTCTTAAAACTTAAGCTTTTAAGAGGTGGTCAATTCTTGCAAATTTTTATGTAGCCTACCTGCCATAGATTTAAACATAATTAGGCTAAGCCCTCCAGAAGAAATGCCGCCAACAATAGGAATAGTCTTAGAAACCCCTTTTGCAAAAATTTGTTTTGTCATTCTTATCCCTAAAATTTTTGCTGTTTCTTTTATAATTGGGTATATAGTTCCTTTTGTAAGGGCTTGATTAGCTATATGTTTTGCAAGGTGTGCTTGGGTAGGTATTAATATAGCTTTTAGAGCATTGTTTGCTTGTTGAACCCCAAACATAACTCCTAAAAATAGTATATACGTATTTTCTGAGCCATCATCTGATAATGTTTCAATATCTTCTATACCGTAAAGGTATGCTAATTTTTGAGATATACGCAATATATGGCCGTAAAACTGTGCCATATCGGTAGAAATCGTTGCTGCCATAGCAAAGACGCCCGGCACACCTGCTGCAAAAGATATAGCCGAAACTTTCAGAGTTTCATTAGCTATTGATTTTTTTGCTAATTTATTTATATATTCTAATGGAACGCCTGCTTTAATAGGTCCATCATTTATTATTGAGCCAATTTTATTAGCATATTTTGTGTTTTCAAAGTTCTTTCTGATATATTCTTTTCTATCTATTTTTATCGTTGGCAAGCTTGAAGCTTTTTTTATTACCTCGCTTACGTTTATTGGGGGGGGTGGCAGAATTTTTTTCTTCAAGGTAATCTTTATTGTAATCTTCATTCATAACTTTTGGGTCTCTTCATTAAATTTTTTAAATTTTTTATTTTTCAGTTCATTTATAACTATAATATATAATCTTACTACAAACGACAGCCGATTTCAATAGTATTTTTAAATTTTATTACATAAAGCACTTTTCTAATTGCTCATCGCACACATATTGCCATTAAAAAAATAATGTGATATAATATATACATATAAAATTTTAGGTTTAGTTCCCAATTAAACTTTTTGGAGGGGTAGCTTATGAAAGATTTAACACTAACGGTTAGCGGCATGAGCTGTGCTGCTTGTGCAAAAGCTGTTGAGCGGGTAGTTAACAGGCAAGAGGGTGTTACTGGGCAAGTGAATTTTGGCACGGAAAAAATAAAACTGCAATTTGATGAAAAAATAATAAATATAGAAAAAATCTCAGAAGTAATAGGTAAAGCAGGCTTCACTCTTCACACGGCTGAAGAAGCCGAAGAAGCAAAGAAAGACGAAGTTAAAAAACTTTTTCACATATTTAAATGGAGCTTAATATTAACTATACCGCTTTTCTTATTTTCAATGCTCCCTATGATTTTTTATAGCTTAGAGGGCGATTTTTTACCACCTCATTTAGACCCTATGAATTTCCCACACTATAATGGGCTCATTCAATTGCTCATAACACTTCCGATAATGTGGCTTAATAGAGATAGATTTAGAGCAGGGTTTCGGGCATTTTTTGCAGGCAATGCCAATATGGATTCTCTAATTGCAAAAGGTACTATGGTTGCATTTTTATTTAGCCTTTATATAACAATTGAAAATTTCTTTTTATTTGGCACAAGTTTGCACGTTTTAATGGAAGAAATGATTTTCATGGGAAGAAATCAATTTTACTATGAAACAGTAGGCGTTATTTTAACGCTTATCGTGTTAGGAAAATATTTAGAAGCGAAAACGAAAGGCGGTACTTCTGAAGCTATTAAAAAACTAATGGGGTTAGTTCCTAAAACTGCAATTGTAGAAAGAGACGGAAAAGATATAGAAATTCCTATTGAAGAAGTTGCAGTTGGGGATATTATATTAGTAAAGCCTGGCTCTAAAATGCCTGTAGATGGTGTAGTAATAGATGGCACAACTTATGTAGATGAATCAATGATAACGGGCGAAAGCTTGCCAATTGCCAAAAAAGCAGGGGATGAGATAATAGGGGCTAGCATAAATAAAAATGGCTCTATAAAATACCGAGCAACTAAAGTTGGAAAAGATACTGTGCTTTCTCAAATTATAAAGCTCGTTGAAGATGCACAAGATAAAAAAGCCCCTATTGCAAGAATAGCAGATAGCATTTCAGGTAAATTTGCATATGCAGTAACTATAATCGCTGTTTTATCAGCTGTGGCTTGGTTTATAGCAGGTTATGATTTTACATTTGCTATGGTAATATTAGTTTCAATTTTAGTTATTGCTTGCCCTTGTGCATTAGGTTTAGCAACACCAACTGCTATAATGGTTGGCACGGGAAAAGGTGCTGAAAATGGTATTTTAGTAAAAGGGGGCGAAAGTTTAGAAATAGCTCATAAAATAGATACAGTAATTTTAGATAAAACAGGAACGATAACAGAGGGGAAGCCAAATGTTACAAATATAATTACTAATGGCAGCTACACAGAAGATGAACTTTTATTAATAGCCGCTTCTGTAGAAAAAAAATCGGAACACCCACTAGGCGAGGCTATATTTAAGTTTGGAATAAATAAATTAAAAACTCTCGAAGAATTAGACCAATTTGAAGCTATAACGGGTAATGGTGTTCGTGCTGTTGTAAAAAATAAAGAAGTTTTAATAGGTAATAAACGTCTTATAGAAGCTTTTATTAATTCAGAGATTTTAGAAGAAGTTTCAAATGCTGCTTTTGGCGAAGCTAATACACCGTTGCAAATAGCTAATTTACTTTCAACAGAGGGCAAAACGCCTATGTATATTGCAATAGACGGGCAGTTTGAAGGAATAATAGCCGTTGCAGATGTTATAAAAGAAAATAGCAAAGAAGCTATAAAAAGGCTGCAAAGCTTAGGCTTAGAAGTAATAATGTTAACTGGTGATAATAAATTGACCGCTGAAGCTGTAGCAAAAGAAGTTGGCGTTCATAAATTTTTAGCAGAAGTGCTTCCAGGGGATAAAGCTGAAAATGTAGAAAATTTAAAAAAGCAAGGTAAAAAAGTAGCAATGGTAGGGGACGGTATAAATGATGCACCAGCCCTTGCAGCAGCAAATATAGGCATTGCAATAGGCACGGGTACAGATGTTGCAATAGAGTCTGCAGAGATAGTTTTGATGAATGGTGATTTAGGCGGCGTTGCAAGTGCTATTTACTTAAGTAAGCAAACTATGCGAAATATAAAGCAAAATTTATTTTGGGCTTTTTCATATAATGTTTTAGGCATACCAATTGCAGCAGGGCTTTTGTATTTATTTAACGGTCCGCTTTTAAACCCTATGATTGCAGCCCTTGCCATGGCTTTTAGCTCTGTTTCTGTTTTGCTTAATGTTATGAGAATAAAGCTTGTAAATTTGAGTTAGAAGAAAATCGAAGTTTTTATTTTAATTTTCAAGGCATTAGGTTGGAAAAATAACATTAAAATATATATTTGCTAATCGATTTGTTTTTCGAAGCAAAACTCTTAAGCGAAGCAATTTATATTTTAATGTTAGAAGCTTAAATATACCAAAACGCACATAGTATATGTACACTATGTGCGTTTTGTTTTTTTATTATTATCTGAAGATTTACTATACTTTTTTAAATTTTCCATAACTTTGGCGTTAATTTTATCTATTGGCATACCCATTAAAAGCTCTAGCCCCTCTTCTATATGTTTAACTGCATATATGTGGAACTCATCTTTTTCAACTGCTTCTATAACTTCAGATTTGAGCATTAAATCATTTATATTTGTATAAGGTATTAATACACCTTGGTTTCCAGTAAGCCCTAGGCTTTTACAAGTATCAAAAAAGCCTTCAATTTTTTCTGTTACACCGCCTATTGGCTGTATGTGTCCAAATTGGTTCATACTACCGGTTACCGCAAGCTCTTGTGAAAGGGGAAGCTCTGAAATAGCAGAAATTATAGCATAAGCTTCAGTGCTCGAGGCTGAATCACCGTCTATCCCACTATAGTTTTGCTCAAAAGCAATGCGTATAGAGACAGAGATAGGACTTTCTTTAGCATAAGTGCTGCCTATATAGCCAGTAAGAATATGCACCCCTTTATCATGAAGCTTGCCTGAAAGGCGGGCTTCTTTTTCTATATTTATAATACCATTTTCACCTGTGTAGCAAGTTGCAGTTATTTTAGATGGCTTTGCAAATGCGTATTCTTCCATATCTATTACTGCCAAGCCGTTAATTTGACCAACACGGCTTCCAGAAGCTTCTAATAGAAGCGTTCCATTTTCTATCATCTCGGTTAGCTTTTCTTCATATAAATTGTGTCTATTATCTCTTGCTTTTAATGCTTTCTTTAAAAGCTCTAGCGTAACTACTTCTTTTCCCTCTATTTTAGCCCATGTGGCTGCTTCTTCTAATATTTGTTTAGCTAAGTTAAAATCGGCAGTTAGTTTATTTTTCTTTCCTGCTTCTCGCATTAAAAAACGGATAAATTCTATTTCAGCTTCTTCCGTAAGGTTTGCATTATTTTTTATAAATGATAAAACTTTATGGGCATTTTTTTGAAAGTCCATTTCATGGTCAAATTCTGCCCTTATTTTAAATAGTTTTTTAAAATTCTCATCGTATGAAAGCACGTTATAAATGTAATAATCGCCCAAAAGAATTACTTTTAAATCTAAATTTAAGGGTTCTGGGTTTATCATATTTAGCGTTATCGTTTGGAATTCTCTTATCGGCTCGATTATCGCTTTTTCTCTCTTTAAGGCTGTGAAAAGAGCATCTAAGGCTAAGTAGTTAATATCATGCACGTATATAATTAAATAACCGCCATTTGCCTTGTGCAAAGCCCCCGCCCTAATTTTAGTAAAGTCTGTTGTATAGTTGCCGTATTCATTATCATATTCAATTTCGCCTACTATATCTCTATAGCCTGCTGTGTTTAAAAATATTACTGGTGCATGTTCAAGCTCTTTATTATTTACTATCACATTTACTTTATATTTTTCAAGTGGATTTTCAGCATCTTTTTTACTAGCCCAAGGCATCATCATTAACATTTCTTCTTCTGAAGAATCGGCTTCATATGTGAATAACTCAAGATTTTCAAGCATATCTTCTTTTGCTTGTTTTAAGTAATCAACTATATCTTCGTATTTTTCGTATTTTATTAAAAGTTCGCCTATGTAACTTCCTATTTTAAATAGCAATTTTTCATATTCAAGCTCTGTAATCGATTTTCTAACTTCTGCTTCAAATGATTTAATTTTTGCCATTATAGGCGAAAGTAGTTTTTTTAAATTTTTGCTTTCTTCCAATATTCTTTGCTGTTGTTCTTCTTCAAGCTCGCTAAAATCTTCTTCAGAAACTGCCTTTTCATCTATTATTGGTAAAAAGTATATGCCTGTATCTGAATGTTTCACTTCAAAATTTTGAAGCTTTGCTTTTTCGGTAATTATATTTATTAGCGTTTCTCTTCGGTCTTCAAATTTTTTAATAATTTTTGATTTAGCTTCTTCATATTCATCCCCTTTGATTACCTCGGTTAAGATATAGGTTAAATCTTCTACTAAGCTGCTCATATCTTTTTTAAAAATTTCACCTAAGCCTTTTTCAAGCTTTAAAAGTTTCGGTGTTTTTGGGTTTTCAAAATTATATACATAGCATAAATCGGGTGGTGCTTGGCGTTTTTCTGCTAGTTCTTTTGCAAGCTTTAAAGCTAGCGTTTTTTTCCCACAGCCTGCAGACCCTGCCACATATATATTATAATTTTTTTGTTCCATAAAGAGCCCAAATTTTAATGCTTCTATAGCTTTTTCTTGCCCTATAGCACCTTTTGTGTCTTTAAATAAAGAAGATGATTTTTCGCTTAAATCATCAAGTTTTGCACTTTGCACTATTTTTTCTATATCAAAATTATTTAAGTCGGTTGGTGTTAATTTTTTCAAATCATTCTCCTTGTTGAATATTGAGTGCCTCTAAAAACTGTTAAGTTTGTTAGAAAAGGCACGTTAAATATAGCCTGTTCTTTGGGCTTTTCAAGGGGGAGCTAGAAAGGCGTTAGTTTTTAATATTTTTAATCATCACAAGTGCATTTTCTGTTGGTTTTTTATAATAATTTTTCCGTTCGCTTATTACTTCAAACCCATTTTTTATATATAAATTTATCGCATTTTCGTTAGATTTTCTAACTTCCAAAAAAAATTTTGAAACACCGCCCGTTTTTGCATTATTGCAAATCTCAAAAAAATCTTTTAAAAGGCTCGTTGCAATGCCTTTTCTTCTATACTTTGGAAGCACTTCTATATTAATAATATCTGCTGTGTCAAATACTATCATATATTCTATAAAGCCCTCTGGAATGGTTATTTTCTCTATCATAGTTCAAATTTATTAATTATTGGTTATAATAATTGAGTGCCTCTAAAAACTTCTAAGTTTTTTAGAAAGGCACGTTAAAGATATCCCGTTCTTTTTGATTTTTCTAAAAGTTCTCTTTCTGCTTGCGGCTTTCTTAAATAGTT
>JGI24697J35500_11274882_pt1 | contig 11675 bp, 10 predicted proteins | sample TergutMp193P1_FD_35500 | JGI IMG/M metagenome (IMG submission 35500) | reverse complement strand
GATCTATCCTGCAGGGTTTATTTTTTTGTTTTCTTTTTCATTTCCTTTTCCTTTCTTTTCCTCTTCTTTGTTATTTATTTATTTATTTATTTACTGAACTTGTGTCTTTACAAACTGGTATACTTATATTTTTCACCACAGGTTCTGTGTATCGTGTGAGCGCCTAAACCTTGAGGCAAAATACCTAAGACCATGTATCGATGAAAAATTGGGGATAACAAATGAAAATTCTGAGGTAATGTACTGTTAAATTGTAAAGAGTTCACTTCTGTAGGTTTTGTGATGGTAGATGCGACAGCTGCAAGCTAGCGTTCGCGTCTTTGGACTCTGTCACAAACCAAATGTGCAGTTGGTACAGTCCTAGCTGTGCAACCTGTGCACTCATAACATAGTCATATTACTAATTTTATGTTACTCATACCATGCATTTTCTCACTGTCAGTTCATAACCAACAAATACACTTAATGAAATACAGTTCTCGAACAAGTAACAAATTGCTACATGTTTTGGCACCAGGGGAGTCTTCTACAACAGTGTAATACAAGTCCAACACACTAAACTAGGTATTGTATCACACTTACTGGAATGATTAAAGTATTAAAATTCTAAATTGCATAAAGTTGACAAACATAAAGTCATAAAATTACAATGTTGTGGTATTAAAACTATGTAATATTGAGCCGCTTCAAGTACAGGCTCACAGCCGTTTATATTCTGTATGCAGTATGCATACGAACGTCTGTCTCAATCTGTGTGATCCAGAGACATCACGTCCATATTGAATGTGTGAAGTGTTTCGTTTTAGGCAGTGTAGTATGAGTTTGTACTTGAAGCAGCCCACTGTCATGTAGTTTTATACCACAACATTGTAATATTATAATTTTATGCTTGTCAGCTTTATGTATTATTAGAATTTTAATATTTTTATCATTCTAGTATGGGTGATGCAGTACTTAGTTGAGCATATTGGACTTCTATTCCTTTGCTGTAGAAGGCTCCCTGAAGTTGGCACCTCGGTGCCAAAACATGTTGGAGTTTGCTACATGCTCATGAATTGTGTTTCATTAGATGCATTTGTTGGTTGATATATTGCTTATATTACTAAATCAAAAGAGTAACCATTTTTAGAAGTATTTTATATTTAGTACACCGTTATTCATTCATCATTGTGGGTTCTGTTTGGGTCTCCACCTTTCCTTATACAATACGGGAATTTCTTCCAGAACTGTCAGTCTGTCTCTAAATTGTATCCATTTATTATAAAACTTGTGCTTTGTGTACCAGCTGACACAGTGTTCAGGCATTTGCCAGAGGTTTTGGATTTGAGATCAGGTGAACTGAATGCAAAGCATGTTAAAATGATTAACCATGTTTTTTCACTAACACAGTCAAAACCATGTGAGTATCAAACCCTCCTTTGGGTTAAGGGCTGCTCTGAAGCTGTGCACGCCTTCTCCTGACTGCTGACCTTGATTGGTCCACTACCTCACATTTTGCCCGGTGGGCATGGATCTGGAAATTCACAATTATGAAGGGTTAAGAGAGGGTAAAATTATCCTTTTCTACACCATGAAGACATATAGGGCAAGTAGAGGTTTAGCTGCATTCATTCTTGACCTTGGCACTAGATGGACATGAGCAGTCAACTTCATGCCCCAGCCACCTTATACCGGGGAAGTAACCTTGGTACCCGTTGAACAGGAGACTGGGTGGGCCCCAGACCCAATCTGTATGATTTTTTCTTTCCTAGCTGTGGTTTGAACCCTGGGCCATCCAGCCTATAGGGAGTTGCTATACTGACTTTACTATCTGGCTTGCAAATTCAAGATATCTGGTGAAATTAGAAGCTAAGATGATCTGATCTGTCATCTATCCAGTGCTATTTATGTCCATATGTTTATTTCATGTTTGATTGTATTTATTCTTTGTAATCTAGATGGAATCCTTTCAGGATCATGATTCAGAACTGTCTGGGTTTGATGTGTGTTACGTTGTGATGCAGCTGGATATTTAATGGCATTCAGTGGAGCAGTAGATTTCACCACCATCTGGCAACATTTTAAAGTGCAACTTGTATATTTGTTTATTTTCTTAAAAAGAGTTTTGTAGTAATGTTTAGCTGCATGATTGTGCTATGTGCGTTTCTTACTGCTAGTGCAGCATTTTTTAATGTTTTATGAATTTGTTATCATTTTAGAGTTAATACATGCAGAAACTGTGTTAAAGTTACATGTATTTCCGTAGGTTTAAAAATTTTAACAAAATCCCAAGCATCTGTTTCACAGAAATTCTGACAAAGACTCTGTTAATCCTTGCCTTTGGTAACTGATTAGGTACCAGAATCTCCTAATGTGAATCAGTGTGCTGCAATTTGTTAACTCATCTAATGAAGCTCTTAGGGTTTGCAGCAACTCTGATTTGAAATTTTGCTACCTTGATGGTTTAATTCCTGTTCTGATATGCTTGCTATGACAGTTTATTTTGTACTGCAGAATTGTTTCTGTTTCAAGAGGGATGTCATCTGTTCTTAAAAATGGCAGGGCAATGGGACAGGAATCAGTGGGTCTAGTGTCTAAAACTGCAAACCAGATTTTGCTCTGCTGCCCAGTATTCATAGTAGTAGTTTATAGATGACATTACTGTGATTCATTGTAATGGATTTGAGTTCTGTATCAGTTATATAATGGACAAAATTAATAGTATTCAGTATTACTGTCTCATCTGTTATTTCAAACTGCCATGATTCTTGCACTTTCTGACTTGGATCCATGTTAAATGGTACTGTCTTTTTTTTAATCCTCATGGCCACTTGTTTAATATACCCACCAAACCTGACAGACATGGGAATTTGTGTATGTAGTGTTTTAATTCTGTTGCACCATCCAATCTTTTTCAGTTTTTGCCTGTCTGTTTAATACTTTCATGACAAACAATTCCTCATATTGCAAGTAATTATTCAGATATTTTATGTTGTCTCCCATAGATGTCATTGGATTGATCTAAAATATGCAATAATTATATAATTAGTTCTCCTGAATCAAAAAATACATTTTGATATATGTTTTATAGAAATTATTTATCGAATCAAAATTGTTTGTTTTAATCTGTTTAACCATGCCTTTTCACCCTGTGGTTTTATCTAGAATTTAAGTTCCTGACACTATATAGATAACTGTGTTGATTATATGGCATAAATTGAGATGCTTATTGCACCACTCTTTGTTTATGTTCAGATGCTGTATGGTGTTGTACGGCTTAGGGGAGAAGAGTATCGTGTTGGTACATCAGTTTTCTTACGGCCTGGATCATTCAAGTTCAAGGCTTCAGCCTCTGTTACTCTTACAAAGAAGGACAGCAACAAAGATCAGAAAGTATGTGTAATTATGTCGGACATTATGCAGACTTGCAGATGGTTACTGTGTGCTGGAACACCATGCCTTTCCACAGTTCAAGAGACCTGTGGGAAATTACATATTGTCTTCCTTTTTAGGCATGTTCGCAAAATTACAAAAAGCAACAGTAACCTTAGTCATGTCTGTCCATCTGTCCACATGGAACAACTTGGCTTCCACTGGAAAAATTTTCACGAAATTTGATATTTGAGTATTTTTTTAAAATCTGCTGAGAAAATTCAAGTTTCATTAAAATTAGACAAGAACAACAGGTACTCTACATGAAGAGGTATGTACATTTTTGATCATATCTCACTCAGTTATTCTTAGAATGAGAAATGTTTGAAACAAACACTGTAGAGAAAATCAAAATACACATTTTATTTTCCATAACTGTTTTTAAAAATTGTGCCGTTTATGAGATAACGTGGAAAAATATTATAGAGATGGATAGGCCACAGATGACAATATGGCACATGCGTATTCCACGCTGGATAACAGAGTCTACAGACACACACCCTTTGAATGTAGTACTTATTGATATTCTGCTACAACAGTGGTTGCACAATTAATTCATCAAAGATCTGTAGTTTGGAAGAGCTGATAACTTCACCTGTCGTGGTTCAATGGTGACTGGCTACAATAATGTTTCAGAAGAAATTACAAAACATCTTATAGCCCCTAATAGATCTTATTTTGGACTGAAAAGTTAGCTTAAGTCACAGTTACTTTCCAGGAAAACAAAAATTCTTATATATAAAACACTTGTGAGACCAATACTTATATATGCCAAAGAAACCTGTTCTACAACAAAAAATAATGGAAGAAAACTGAGTATCTTTGAAATGCAAAATCCTTTGCAGAATATATGGTCCAGTATGTGAGAGAGGTCATTGATGGAAGAAATACAATAGAGAATTAAAAGAGCATTACAATGAACCAAATATAGTTAACGTAATAAAAGGTGAGCAGGCCATATTGTGCAAATGGACAAAAATTAATTGCCTAAAAGACATTGTGGACAAACCCTGGAGGTCAACGAGGATGTGGCTGACTGAAATCAAGATGGATTGACAGGGTAGAGGATGCGCAAGGAAACTGGGTTGTAGAAATTGGCTGGCAGCTGGCCAGGATAGAGATCACTGGCAACATTTGCTTGAGGAGTCCAAGGCCCACCCAATGCTGTAGAGCTGTTGATGATGATGAAAGATCTGTAGTTGTACATTAGCATTATAATTCACTTTCGATTAAAATGTTCAGAATTATCTTTTTACTTATTTCATATTTTTATCTTCTCATGAATTTTCTGTTCCATGGAGTTAATAAGCATGTGCACATTTTTCTGCACTCTGCACCTTTCATCACTTTAAAGAAATTTGTCTTGTCTGTCTGTATGCATTGTGTAAAAGCACACCAAATGTTTGGCAGACGAGAGGACATTCCTCTGTTCCCAGAGGCTGTCTGTCTCTTTTCCACTTGAAGCATATTTTCAGTTTGTTACACCAGAACCTGTTAGTATATTTTAACTTTGTCATATGTGTTTGATGTCTGTAGGTGGTTTGCACAAGGCAGACACATTTTTATACTTCTCTTGACTTTCTAGTCCAGCAGAAATTCCTAATGTGAAGCTTTAATTTCAGACCCTTCAGATGTCCATATATTATGATGTTTTATTAATTTGTGTTTTCATGTTAGGTGGATGAAGAATTATATCCTGAATTCTATCGTAAGTCAACAGACCATGTGAAGGGATCAAATGTGGAGACACCAGAGCCATTCTGTATTGGTCACATCAAAGCAATCTTTATAAAATCCACTGATAATGTCACAGCCTTTTCTGATATATGGATCCGTGTAAACAAGCTCTACCGTCCAGAAAACACACACAGAGGACCATCATTGAGTCAGCAGGTGGATCTAAACATGTTATATTGGAGTGAGGAAGGCAAGTACTGTATTGCATTGCCTTGCACACCCTTGATTCTAGTTTAGATTTTGAGAAATCAGCAATATGAACAAAATAATCTCATTTGTCAGGCCGGTTTGAGGTATGTTTGCACTCACAGAGTATTATACTGGCATAGACAGATGGCATTATATGTCAGTTTTTTGTGATACGTGGTTCAGTAACACATACACATGTTGACAGAGCTTATGGATGGATTCTATGCTGAGCACATTCATTGTCAAGTAACATTGATAATTACATACTTTTACACATTATATGTGTGTGAAGGTAGGTCAGTAAGTCACAAATGATTGCAGTTCAACACTTGTGTGCCAAATGGGTTGGAGTTTGCAGCAGTAGGTGGCTGCACACTCCAGGGTAGTTTCACATTTGCAAATAGATTGCACATATATAAGTGATGTGTCTGAAGGAGTCAAAGTTGGCGACTGTGCTGCAGGAGTGTACAATCATAGATCAGCTGGCTGTAGTTTGTTTTTAGTGGGTGCAAGCACAATTGGCCAACAGTGTTCATGAATATATGCGTTCTGTGTATGGCACAAATTTTTTGTCACCTAAGGCTCTATACAGCTGGGTTGAAAAATGTGCACATGGACATTCAAAACTGGAAGACACTGACACACAGTGTTGTTCAGTGAAAATTGTCAAAAGCAGCTGTGAGCCAGGTGGAAGCAGTGACTGGAGCCAACAGATGGGTAAGCACAGGATATGTGGTGGACACTGTAGGATGTTCACATGTGTTAGCCTACAGCAAAATGCATGATGGACTGCACTTTCGAAAATTTTGCGCTTGCTGAGCTCCTAGAGAACTGAATCTTGAGCACAATATGACCTCGACTGGCTTGCTTTAGAACACCTTTGTTACTAAGAAACTGATGGGCTAGACATAAAAGTAAGAATGTAAAGCGCGCCCTTGTACAGGCACTGAGGCTCTGCACAGGCCGTACCACCCATAGGGGGAGTAGAGGTGTAGCTCTACTCTTTCTTGACCACGGCACTAGAAGGAGTGAGGGGTCAACGTCATGCCCCGGCTGCTCTTTACCCCAAGGAAAGACCCAGTACCGATTGTACAGGAGGCTGGGTGGGCCCCAGGGCCGGTCTGGACAAGTGCGGAAACTCGTCCCCACCAGGATTCGATGATGGGCTAGACATGCTCAACAGGTTTATGTGTGCTGAATCATGGGTCCATCACTTCACACATATCACAGTGTTTATCCATGCAATCGAAGTATTTTGGTTGACCTGTAACAAAAACTTTTAAATGTGTGCAATCAGCAGGCAAGGTTATGCTGACTAGTAATAAGAATTAAACAACCGACAACATACACTGGGTAGGAACATGCAGCAAACTTTAACACATGTCCAACATGTTTTAGTCCAGCTTGGACATTAACAAGGAGTGCAGTGTAATACAATTGGAAGCATCAAACAGGAGACCAGTGCATACATGAATATGATAGGTGTGTTGAATTAATACAAAAACATAGCTAAAAATGTATGATAAATACATTTTATCTTCTTATTTCAATAAAATACTTCTGTCAGTGTATTGTAAAAATGTTGTTAAAATGACCTGCTGCTGCTACTGCCGAACATACACACATGTGCTCGTGTGTGTGTATGTGTAGTATGTTTGAGTGAGGGTGTCTGTATTTTGTGAAGTGCAGTTTTGTGTAGTTGGTTTTGTTGTTGTACATAATTAGGTATTTGGAAAATAGTTATATATTATGTTCTTGAAAAATAGGAACATTGTATGCAAACATCAAAGTATCATTTTTCTTGGTTAAAATACAAACACATAATTAAACAAGCAGAACACAGAGAATTGATTTACGAAGTGAATGAAGCCCAGCACATGTCCAAAGTTAATCTGGGCAGTTCTTACGAAGATATATGGCTGATGTGAAAGCAACTGTAGCACGAGTATTACACTGCAGATTAGGAATATGGCACTAACAAATAGGGGAATGTCCTTCTAGTCATGAAAAGGGGTAATGAAAAAAGTATTCTAGGAATGTGGAGGGGAGGAGGTTGTGGCTAGAGCTGAAGAGCAAATTTGAGACATTTGGAGGCCTTTGAAAGAAGATTGTCTATGAACCTGGAGTTTTCAAAAAAAAAGATGATGGTAAATTTTTATTGGTAAAAAGGGATCTTAAACAACACTCCCTTGAGAACCACAAATCTGGATCTTCAGTTGAACTGCACAAGTGATATTGAGCTGCTTTTGAAGGGAGGTATGTGAGTGGAGGTTTTAGAGGGAAGAGGTGTGACCAGGCTGAGCTTAGACTCTATTCATCCTCCAAGTTCCAATTGTAAGGGCATTTTGTTATCTTATTGTTGGCTTTTCTGATGATGCAAAGTACGTAAGCCTGGACATTAGCTACGAACTCCACTCTGTCAAAGTTGAGGTGTTTCATCTCCATAGAGTGTTTGGTCACCAGTGAATGCTGGCTATCCAGACTGGTGCCTCTAATGTACTCAGAGATTCTAGTGGAGATCTGGTGCCTGTTTGGCTGATGTGTGTTGTGCCACTTGAGCAGGGTAGCTTGTATGCACCTGCTCCTTGAGATGAAACAACAGCTGCAGGTCACATAAGCAGACAAACTGAAGATTCTCTGTCACCAAGAGAGACAATTTTTTCCCCTTTTTTTTTGTTTCTAGCTTGTGGGAAAGTCTGTTAATCACTTCTTTTCATATCCTCCATCTGCAAGTCTTTTCTCCACTTGTAGTCATGATGACCCTTTGGGTTCCTAGAAAACCCTGTCATTACCCTGGTGAATGCTCCCCTGTTGGTTGGTGACAGGGTCTTCTTTTGCCCAGTCTTCATTTCCCATGTCCTGCCCACTGCCAGTTCCATATAAGGGCCATCAGGTGACCTCTGCAGATCCATTCACAATGAAACTGGCAAATGTAATGCTTTGAAAAACATCAAGAAACCTTCACTACGCAGCTGAATCATGAAATCCAAACGTGAGCACTGATACTACATACATATCTCTTTGTCCACAGAATGTGTGTTGAACTTCAGCGAGGTGGTGGGCAAATGCTATATTGTGTTTAGTGAGAACTTGAATGTTTCATTGAGCGAATGGACAAGCTGTGGCCCCCACAGATTTTATTTCTCTCAGGTATACAACAGTATAAAACAGACCTTTGAGGAACCGCCAGTGCATGCTATGAATATTGGCAGCCAAGGAAAGGTAAGATGCTACAAGAAAATGATGCATAAAGTGAATTTTTTTTCCTTATAAGCAAGCTTATTTAGAACGCTACCAGCATTGAATCTATGCACAGTTGTCTGATACCATTTGCTCTTTCTGCGGTCAACTTCTTTAACACCTTTTGTGCGTTTCCAACATGTTGTCTGAATCTTCTGAAGAAAAATACAGAGAACTCTCGATTTCCTTGGATGTTTTGTATTCCTGTTGTATGTCTAATTTCAAGGTTCCTAGATTAAAACTGTGTGGAGCTTTACTGTCACTCCTCCATGGCCGTATGTTATTGTACACCCTTGGCAACAAATGTCAAGTGTCTGAAATTTTCTACAACTAGGGATCCCATTCAACCCAATTGTATGTTTTAAAGAGCTGTGGCCAATTTTCCTGTGAAACTCAGTTTGAGATGCTAAATGTGCTAGGGTTTTCCAAGTCATAAAAACGTGCTATTTCTGACCATGTATATGAAATATTTGACTCTCCCATGGTGGAATAGAACATCTGTACTAGCAGGACAGCCATGAACCAGTCACTGACAGAAAGCAACAGGAGGGGGAGAGGAAGCTGCATAGATTAGTCATTATAGAAGCTCAGCTGATACTATGAATGTTGAATGTATATGTAAAGAAAAATAAGCAAGTGATCTGAGTGTCTGAGTTTGAGTAGTACTCATTATAATTTGACATCATAATTTTTGTCTGAATTATTTTGTTGTAATAATATTAATAAATTATTCTGCTTTTTCCATTGCAGGAGAGGTTAAAATATTTGCCTTCTGCCCCCCACTTCCTGAATGTTTTTATATGTCCTGGTTTTTGGATTTTCAAAGATGGGATCCCTATGTAAGACTAACCTGAAGTGCTGTAACCTTACAGCTGTTGTGATTTCAAGCATTTCCAGTTTCCTTGTACCCATTGTTGTGTATGTGGTTTTTCTCTGCCTTCCAGTCATTACATTTATTTATACCAGATATTTATTGATCAACACTGTCTGGACCCTTGTGTCAGGACACTTTTAGTGAAGTTGCTTTGACTCAGTACTACATTCAGTTCACATTTGAGTCCACGCTGAGACCAGCGTGATAAGTGTTATACTTCAAGAAAGGAAATATGTAATGCACAATTTTTTGCAAATAAAGTTGTTTGTCAACAGTCGCGTTTTAACACCCTTTGGTCAGAATGCCAATGAAAGGAAGGTACAGAAAAGTGACATATATCTTCTTCAATTACATATCTAGCCTCAGCAATGCTGAACATATCACTTTTGAAGCTTATACTGTACTTAAATAATATAGGTTTATAATGAGTGTTTGTGTGCACACAGCATGTGCAAAACAAAAAGAAAAGAAAACTTACTCCAATACCAGGACTTGAACTGGCCTATGTGATCTCTGAAGTGTGCTAGTGTTGTGCCTGGTCCACATGGCTGTGAGTGTATATGGATGTGAATTATTTATCTGTGCTTTGTTACAAAACCTATTGATGCATGTTTAGAAAGTTTGTTAAATTATTCTGAGATTGCCTTATAATTTTGGCAGAACTATTTGTGTGTTTGGTTAATAGATTTCTAGTGTGTATAAATGTACACTACACTAAACACAGAGAACACCACCACATGGATGAATGCAGAGAAATTAGGAATGAGTTCAGTGAGGATGTCAGCCTTACGCTTACATCACTTCCAGTTTGGGTGCCAGAAAATTGTAGGCACTTGATTTTTGTCAAATTGCACGTAATACAGTGACAGCTGTACCTTTCACTTGTAATGTATGTTTTTATTTTGTTGCTTATATTAATTTCCCCCCTCCTCCACAAAGATACTAAAAATGGATCTGTGTTGAGTGATTATCAACAGACCTTCCCTATCTTTATGATTAAATTTAATTACGTACTTCATTTATTTTTTAATTACAGTAGAGTCCCTTGCCACTGTGGTGTTAATTGTGTCTTTTCTGCTCCTGATAATGATGTGTACACAGCAGTGGTGAAATGATCAATGACAGGAGAGAAGTAACGTACATTGAGAAAAACTTCCTGTAGTGCCACGTTCATAAAAATTCCGTTTACCTTGGACTGAAATCGGGCGTGAGTGGTGAGAAGGCACTTTCTGTGTCATGGCCACATGATGAAGTTATGGACAATGCTGTTTGTGACGTGGTTAGTGATTGTTAATATGTGCAGTATCACTGAAGTTAAAAATTTAACTTTGTTTTAGGGAAAGGGGAAAGGGAAAGGCAAGAAATCTGAAGTGGAAGAGAAAAAGAAGACTGAGGTGAAAATAGTGGATTGGCCCCAAAATCATACAAGGCTACGGTCTCTGGATGTGTTTGCTGGATGTGGGGGTATGTCATGTTAATAGATTTGTATGTATGTTAGTATCAACATGCATATGTCTATAAGTAAGTGTAAGATTGTTGATAAGTGCAATATAGAATTATGCTGAACAGATGATATGCACAGTGTATCATTTTTGTTACAATTACAGGATAACTTTCAAGTGTGTCTGTTTTGAACCAAACTAAAAATCTTAAGAAGTATTTGTCATTGTATGTAGATACACTTTAGATCTATCACTTTCATCAGAATTAATTTTCATGAAAGTTAATAATAGCAGCTCTTACTAGACTATTATTGGGCTTAAATTTTGATCTATATTGTTTTTTAATTTTTATCATCACTTTACCATGAATTTGAAAGTGTCTGCACTGTACTTTTAGCATTTGATGAGATTTGACTTACGAGTTCATTAATAAATATATAAGAGAATAATTACAATTTTGAAGATTATTTATTAGTCATGGCTGTTGCTTGACTGGGAATATTAAATATTAAAAATATCTCTTTCCCATGTTGTGTGCTTTCTTCTGGGTAATTCCCCGGCGTCTGAATTTTATATGGTGATTCGGAGTTTTTCGAATAGTCGAATGTGTCTTGCAGTTTCCTCCCCATACAGGTGAATTATTCTTGATTTCAAACTTTCGCCGTGTTCTGAATGTTGTATGCTTTTTTCTGGGTAATTCCCTGCTGTCTGAATTTTATATAATTATATTTATTCGTATAAAATTCAGATGCTGGGGAATTACCCAGAAGAAAGCATACAAC
>JGI24697J35500_11274883_pt1 | contig 11679 bp, 12 predicted proteins | sample TergutMp193P1_FD_35500 | JGI IMG/M metagenome (IMG submission 35500) | reverse complement strand
TATATATGAGGGGACAGAATGAAAAAAATAGTCATTATTGGAGCCGGATTGAGCGGATTAATGTCTGCTTATCTGCTGAAAAAAGAAGCGGAAACCCCGGTTGATATTGTCATTCTCGAAAAGGGCGTTTCCTTTGAAAAAAGGCTGTCCGGCCGGAATCCAAGCCTTGTTTCAGGAACAGGAGGGGCTGGGACTCTTTTTGGCGGCAAACTATGTTATCCGCCGGCAAGTTCGGGAATTTGGAAAAAAACACTATTTACCGCCAAAAAATTTGCCTCGTTTGAAAAAGAATGTATTATACCCTTCTTAAATGTTATGCCTCAATCTAAGGGAAATATACCCCGTTACTCCGCGGCCGGATGTGTTGATTTTCAAACAGGGCTGCTGCGAAAAGAATACACGTCATTTCTGGTTACAAAAGAGGAATTAAATAATTTTGTCATTACATTAGTTAAAAAACTTGAGGCAATGAATGTCAAAATTAACAATGAATGTGTCTTTAAAAAGCTTGATAAAAAACATGGCGGCTATTTAGTATCATATTCTAACAACAACGAAAAGAAAGACATTCAGGAACACTGTGACTATGTTATTTTCTCAACCGGAAGGGATTCCGCGAATGTAATTACTAATTGGTTATCTGAAATTACGCCCTTGACATTAAATCATCCCGATTTGGGGCTTCGTGTTTCTATGCCGCTTGAAAATGCGGAAGTTTTTAACCGTATTGGAAACGATATAAAATTGAAAATGAGATACGGTGATATAAGTGTCAGGACTTTTTGTGTATGTTCCGGCGGAAATAAAACGGGAATTTCCATGAATGGGCTTCGATATTATGACGGTCACTTTGATAATGAATTGACTAAAGTTGTTAATTTGGGAATTTTGGCAAGAAACAAAACCATTGCGGGATTCAATGCTGCGGAATTATATTGTAATTCTTTGAATAAATATTTATACAGCGACTTGACACTTAAGGATTTTTTGAAGTATTCAGACAAATTGATAACATCATCAACTATGTTCGATAATTCTCTTTTGGCGGTTAAGTCATTTATTTTATTATTGCAGGAAAAGGGAATTATTGGTTCAGACAGCGGCAATTATCCCTTATGGCTCCCTTCTGTTGATAATTTAAATCCAGGAGTTCAAATAGATTCAAATCTTGAAACAATGACAAAAAATGTCTATGTTGTAGGTGACGCCGCCGGATTATCGCGCGGCTTTGTACAATCTTTATGGTCTTCATATTGCGCATGTCAGAATATATTACAAAAAATAAATTATAGTATAGGAGCATACAAAACAAAAATATGCGCCGCGATAAAAAATATCGCGTGATAAAAACATGGAGACAATTATGGATTATAAGGGTATTATTGGTGTTGGAATCGGCGTTATGTTGTATCGTAACGGTAAAATTTTGCTTGGAAAAAGGAATGACGATCCGGCAAAGGCAAAAAGCCTTCTAAACGGCGCAAGTACCTGGACAATGCCGGGCGGGAAAGTCCGCTTTAAAGAAACATTTAAAGAAGCGGTATATAGGGAAACTTTTGAGGAAACGGGCATAAAGATCAACAACATTAAATTGATTAGTGTTACGAATGATATTACCGATACCTACCATTTTGTAACGATGGGCTTTCTCTGCGATGATTTTTTCGGGGAGGCATCAGTGATGGAACCGGATCAAATTACCGAATGGAATTGGTTTGATTTTGATTCGCTGCCTTCTCCAATATATTCCCCAAGCGAGAAAGTAATCAAAAATTATTTAAATAACGTAATTCTTTCGAGTTGATTACTGTATAACCCTTGCTGTCTTATGATTAAATTTTTTACAGCAACCTTAAAATTAATTTTATTTTTATTCCGCATGCTGACAAGAGAAAATTTTGTAAATCACATAAAGAGAACAGGAGCAAATAATATCTGTTCATCAAAAAAACTTGTTCTGTTTGCTAATGGCCCGTCTCTTACAGAAACTCTTGAAAATTGGAAAATAAATGAAATAATCAAAAATGCCGATGTACTATCTGTAAATTATTTTTGTTTTGATGATACATTCTTAGAGATTTGCCCGAAATATTATGTGCTTTCAGATCCTGATTTTTTTAGCAATAACCCGCCTGTCAAATTTAAAGAAAAAATTGATAATATGTATAAAATATTTAATAATGATGTTTCATGGCGAATGTTTCTATACATACAATATTATGCATGGAAAAAAATAAACTGGAATGAAAAAATATCAAATAGAAATATTACTGTAATTCCGTTTCATTCACTGACATATAACGGAAATGAATCTTTACGGAACTGGTTTTTTATTCATGGGCTTGGCAATGGCAATTATGGCTCAGTTATACTTAACGGGGAGTATATAGGTTTAACTATTGGTTATAAGGAATTGTATTTATATGGAGTAGACCATAATTTTTTTGATAATTTATGCATTAATGAAAATAATCAGCTTTGTAATGTTAATACGCATTTCTATGATAATAAACAGGAATTAAAACCGCTCAGTCATTTTTATTATGGAAAAGAAACATTCTATACAGTATCAAATTATTTATATGAAAAAGCATCTATTTTTGAAGGCCATGAAATTATGCAGAAGTATGCGGAGTACTGTTCGGCGTCAATATACAACTGTACAAAAAATTCGCTGATTGACGCATACAAAAGACGCGATGATTCCTAAAATTATCCATTATTGCTGGTTTGGCGGTAATCCATTACCTGAACTTGCGGTAAAGTGTATTTCAAGCTGGAAAAAGTATTTTCCTGATTACGAAATAAAAGAATGGAATGAAACGAATTATGATGTACATAAAATACCTTATATTGATGAAGCGTATAATGCAAAAAAATATGCTTTTGTAAGCGATTATGCAAGATTTGATATTCTATATCAATACGGCGGGATTTACTTTGATACTGATGTGGAAGTTATAAAATCGTTTGACGATATTCTAAAAAAGAGTGGTTTCATGGGGCTTGAATCGACAGGATCGGTAGCTACTGGTTTGGGAATAGGTTGTAATGCGGGTTTGGGAATAGTATATCAGATATTAGAATTTTATGAAAGTTTACGTTTTATTCACCCTGATGGTTCTTATAATACAAAAACAGTTGTTGAATATGTAACAGCCATACTAAACAAACATGGTTTAGTAAATGAAAATACGATACAGCCATTTGACGGCTTTACAGTTTATCCCACAGAATATTTTTGCCCTATGTCTTTTATGACAGGAAAGCTAACTATTACAGAAAATACTCATTCCATTCATCATTTCGACGGTAGTTGGAAGACAGAAAAAGAAAAGAGCTATTATAATATAAAACAAATTATATACAATACTTTTGGTCAAAATATAATATCAAAAGTAATATCAAAAATTGCAGCCATTATAAAAGGTATCTCATAAAATATGGAAACAAAATTTTCGTTAATTATGGCAACATACAACAGATTCAATGAAATTGAGGATTTTTTAGTATCTTTACGAAAACAAAAATATAAAATTTTTGAATTAATAATAATTGATCAAAACGATAAAATTGATCTTTTGCCCTTAGTAATTAAATACCAGCAAGACATTACGATTTTGTATCATAAAAATGCCATTAAAGGATTGTCTTTAAATAGGAACATCGGTTTAAATATGGCATCCGGTGATATTATTTGTTTTCCTGATGATGACTGTTTTTATACAGAATATACATTGAATGATGTTAAAGAATTTTATGAAAATAATAAAAATATTCATTTTCTTACAATTACATCAAAAGACTTTTCTGATAAATTTTATAAAAATGATATTTCAAAAAAGATAAGAATTAATTCAGCTAACTTTTTTAATAAAAGTATATCATATTCTATTTTTATAAAAAAAGAAGCAATAAAAGATTTTATGTTTGATACCGATTTTGGGATTGGAGCATATTACGGATCAGGTGAAGATACAGACTTAATCCTATATGCTCTTAGATATGCTTACAAAGGTTTTTATCTGCCTTGTGTTTATATTTATCATCCCAAAAAGAAAAATGAATTAAATATAGATAGAATTTCAAAATATGTAAAAGGATTTGGAGCTCTAATGAAAAAAGGAATAATAGTTTATAATAATTATTATTGTCTAATATTGTTCATTAAATATGTAGTTCATGATCTAATAAAAATATTAATTAAAAGAAATAAGAGTTTATATATATCCAGCCTTTCAAGTAGAATTCAGGGTTTTAGAACTTATGGAAAATCAATATGAAAAAGATCGCTGTTTTCTTTGATAAACCGGAGAGTCCGGCAGATGGAATAAGAGTATATTGCGAAAATCTTATTAATCTTCTGAATGACACAGGGATGTTTCAAGCTTTTTTATTTAATAATTTTGAGTATTTTCTTGCAATATTTTTTAAAAAGTCAATTTATAAATCAAAATCAATAGAAAAATATATTTTCAATACAAAGCCAGATTACATTAACGTTAACGGATTTATGTCTTTATTGCCGATACAAGTTATTCATTTAGCTCGTAAGAAAAAAATACCGGTAATATACACGCCTCATATGCATCCGTTTTATACGTTGAATAGACCGATACTTGGTAAAATTGTTTTTTTTCTTTTATTAAAACCTGTATTGAAATATTATAATAAAATTATAGTAATAAATAACGAAGAATATACATTTTTTATAAAATATAACAAAAATTGTCAACTTATACAACATTGGATAAATAAGCCATATCTGCCGCAGGATAAACAAATGCATAAGTCTAATAATTTACTATTTGTTGGACGTAATGATTTAAATAAAAATTTATCATTTATATATAACTTAGTAAAAGATAGATTTATTATTAACTGTGTTACCAATAAAAAGCCAGACCGAGAAGATTTTATCTCTCATACAAATATTAGTGATGAAGAGCTTGATATTTTATATGACACCGCTGCTCTAGTTATAATTCCCTCACGTTACGAGGCTTTTTCTCTTGTAGCGCTGGAAGCTTTATCTCATGGAACGCCTATATTAATTTCTGATCGTGTAAGAATAGTAGATCATTTAAATGGCGTTTCAGGATTTACTGTATTTAAATATAATGATATTGTAGATTTTCAAAACAAATTAGAAATTGCGTTACAATCAAAGGTAGATATAAAAAAAATAGCTGATATATTTTCGAAGGAAATGGCGATGAATAAGTATAGGGAAGTATTTTGAAAAAACGGCTGTGTTTTTATTTCTGTGCCATATCATGGATTCTTAAAATATTTGGCGATAACATTTTTTTACTATAATAAACATTATTCATAAAATTATGATTAGTTTTTCGGTATTAATGTCAGTATATAATAAAGAAAGCTCGAATTATTTAGATCAATGCTTTGAAAGCCTTGCTATTCAAACATTTCCGGCAACAGAAATAGTTATTGTTAAAGATGGAATATTAAATGAAGAATTAGAAAAAATATTATCACTATGGCAGGACAAGTTGCCTATTAAAATAATAAGTTATGAGGAAAACAAGGGACTTGCCTACGCATTAAATTACGGTCTTCCGTATTGTTCTTATGAACTGGTAGCAAGAATGGATAGTGACGATATTTGTTCAAAAGAAAGATTTGAGAAACAAATAAAATATTTTAATGAAAATCAGAATATAGCCTTAGTATCCGGTTATATCAGTGAATTTAAATACAATCCCGAAAATATTCAATCAGTACGGAAAGTTCCATTAGATCATGATGAAATTGCCGGCTGTCTGAAATGGCATAATGCTTTTAATCATATGACGGTAATTTTTAAAAAGTCAGTTGTTCTCTCTGTTGGCGGTTATAATGATAAATTGACTTATTTTGAAGATTATGATCTATGGATAAGGCTGGTTCAAGCCCAATATAAAGTCGGTAATATTCCTGAAATATTGGTCAATGTTCGTATTGGAAATGATATGATAGGCCGTCTTCATGGGTTAGCCTATGCAAAAAAGGAAATGTCTTTTTTAGTTTACAAAAGGAACGTGGTTTTATTTCAGTAAGAGAATATTGTTTATTAATTTTACTTCGTATTCCTCTTAGATTGATCCCAAAAAATATGCTCGTTTGTTTATATCAATTTTTAAGAGATAGGAAAGTTACGGTAACTCAATGACTCTCTCCCGCAAAAACGCCAATTCTTCATCGCCTGTATTGGCGTTACGTAATTTCATTAAAAATACTTTAGTTATTTATGACAAATGAGTACGAATAAAATGACACAAGTAATCAATGAACATCAAAAAATTAAATATCAAGATTATGAAAAAAGAGGTGTTGAAAATCTTATAATCAAATATGAATTCGTCCTGGAAAGGGTAAAAAGCAATAGTGAAATAAGAATTCTGGATATAGGAGGAGCGAGCGGGCATTTTGCTGTAGGTTTGTATAATTATTTTTCTGGAAAGAATTGTAAAATAATAGTCATAGATACAACGCAATATGATACATGGGAAGAATATTCTGATAAAATAATTTTCGTGAAGGAATCGGTAGATAATTTGAATAGATTATATACGAATGAATATTTTGATTTAATATTTGTAAACAAGGCTTTTCATCATTTTGTTGCGGCAACATGGGACGAGACGATAATGAATATAACTGATATCATGCGACAAATATCAATATTAATAAAGAAGGATGGATATTTATGTATTGCAGATCATTTTTATAATGGTTTGTTTTTTGATGTATCCGCAAGTAAGATGATTTATAAATTAACATCGTGTAAAATACCATTGATAGTGAAAATATTTAGATCGATTGATGCAGACTCGGCTGGAGTAGGAGTATGTTTTTTATCGAGAATTATGTGGTATAAAATATTTGAAAAGAATAATTTAGATATAATCTATATAAAAGAAGGGCATAAATTAAAACGGAATGGTTTAAAAATGCTAATATATAAAATATGTCTCTTAATAAAAGATACTCAGTTAAATACAATAATTGTACTTAAAAAACGGATAGGTTACAATGAAAATATCTCGTAAGAAGCGGCAATTCTTTATAGTTTGTATTGATATTGTTTTGCTTGTTGTTGCTGTCTTTCTTAGCCTTTGGATTCGTTATTTACAAATACCGTCGTTTTCCATATTTTTGCAGCTTATTTCATATTTTATACCAATTATAATTTTTTGGATTGTCTGCTTATATACGGCGGGCTTCTACTCAATGGAAATTTATCAGACAGGCTACCGGATGCTTTCGCAGCTTTCTATAATAGCGGTAATATGTACCCTTCTTGGGTTTGCTTTCTTTTATCTTAACTTAGGCGCCCGTGTTGTTCCAAAAACTATTCTGGTTATATATGGTTTAGTTGTCCTTGCAATAACAGCCCTTTGGCGATGGGCTTATAGCAGAATTACTCTGAAATATTTCGCGAATACGGATATCGCCTTTATCGGCGTAAATGATACAGTTATCGAACTGTTAAACAATATGAATAACTTTTCCTATATAAGTTATAAGGTTGTATTTCTATACACTGACAAACTGCACGGTTATCAAGTTAATGACATTCCCGTCATAGATGATTCAGCGTCTTTTATCAATGAAATAAAAAAACATAAAATCCAAATGGTGGTTGTCGCTAACACAGATAATCTGCCCAATACAACGCAGGATATTCTTTTTGAGCTTCTGAGGAACTATGTAATATTTATCAACCTTCCCGACTTCTATGAAACATTTATGCGCCGGATTCCGCTGGACGCTGTAAATGAACAATGGTTTCTGACCAGTGTCCATCTTCAATCTAAAAAAATATATCGTATTGTTAAACAAACTATAGATACAATTATGGCTCTGTTTCTTTTTATCATTAGCCTCCCATTCTGGCCGTTCATCATCCTTTTAATTAAAATTGAAAGCCATGGCCCCGCTTTCTTCAAACAGGAGCGCACAGGCTATTTGGGAAAGCCGTTTACAATCATCAAATTCCGCACGATGAGAATAGCAGATAACACACATGAACCGACAGAAAACAATGACGCGCGTGTTACAGGAGTGGGAAAAATTTTGCGAAGGACAAGGATAGACGAAATCCCGCAGTTTCTGAATATCATTAAATCAGATATGAGTTTTATCGGTCCCCGCCCTGAGCGTCCAGAGCTGGTACAGAAACTTGAGCAAGAGGTTCCCTTTTACCGCCAGCGCCTCTTGGTAAAACCCGGTCTTTCAGGCTGGGATCAGGTCTCCGGCGAGTACCATTCTCCGTCTCGCGAGGACACATACAAAAAACTTCAAAACGATCTGTACTACATCAAGAATATGTCTCTCTTTCTGGATGTGTCTATTTTTTTTAAAACTTTGGTCACGATTGTTAAGAGGGGCGGGGTGTAGGAAAGGCAAGGATAAAATATGAGTGAGACAGCTCTATCAACCTTTACTTTATAATATATTTGGAGTATAATAATGGATATTATGCGTTTTTCGCGGAAAGCTGGGTAATGTAAATGGACATAAAACAGCAAGAGTATAAAATAAACCATTTCAAAATAAAAGGTTTTCGCCGTTTATTTGATATTGATTTGCCTATGCAGCCTTTTATGGTAATAATTGGAGTCAACGGCGCGGGAAAAACCAGTCTGCTTGACGCTTTTTCTTTATTGTCCGCGTCTGCCGCCGGCAACTTAAACACAAAACTTTCACAACTTGGGGGCGTTGTTAATATTCTGACCAGAGGTAAATCGGAGAGAATCGAATTTTCTATAGACATGGAAATTCCTGGACATAAACCTCTGGAATATGAGCTTTGTCTGGCTCCCCAGGGGACAGGGTATTCCATAGCTATGGAAAAGCTCGAACAAAAGCAACAGAGTCATTCAACACCGTTCATGCATATTAATTCTTCTGGCCACAATATCTGTTATTTTGATACAGATAAGAAAAAAATTGTACATGTTGACTGGGAACATAATTATCTGGAAACATCGCTTTCACAGGTTCCGAAAATGTTCCGGCAGCCTGAAGAGCTCAGGCGCATTTTGGCAACGGCTGTTAAGTATCATACCCTTGATGTAGGGCCTAACGCTCCGGTAAGGCTTCCCCAGCAGATGAAGCCCGCGACAGGACCCGGAATTAACGGAGAGGATTTGGTTCCCTATCTTTATTATCTCAGGGAAACTTCAAAGGACAGGTTTGAAGTAATAACGGATTCTCTTAAAGCGGCTTTCCCAGATTTTGAGGAACTTGGCTTTCCGCCGGTTGCCTCAGGTATGCTTACCGTCACATGGAAGGATAAAAACTTTTCCAAACCGCTATACCTTAATGAGTTATCGGAAGGCTCTCTTCGTTTCCTTTGGCTTGCGTCATTGCTGCAAAGTTCGGCGCTGTCAGCGGTAACAATGATTGACGAGCCTGATGTGAGCCTGCATCCAAAATTGATGCATATTCTTGCCGAACTAATGCGTGAAGCGTCAACCAGGACACAACTGATAGTAGCGACACATTCGGACAGATTTGTCCGTTTTGTTAAACCGGAAGAGTTAACGATATTTAACCTTGAAGAAAACGGCGCTACATCAATAATTCAGGCCAATTCTCTTGACCTGGAGAAATGGCTTTCGGAATACCGGCTGGATGAGCTATGGACAATGGGATACCTTGAATAATGAAAATCGTTCTATTAGTTGAAGGAGCAACAGAAGAAGTCTTTATTCCGTATTTAAGGCGCTTTCTGGAAACAAAGGTAAAAAATATGCCTAAATTACTCGTGCGTAAATATGACGGCAGAATTCCGACTCATGATAAATTAAAGCGTATAGTAGAGATCAACCTTTCCGGAAAAGATGCCGCCGATTATGTTATTGCCCTGACCGATGTTTATACCGGCAGCAATCCGCCTGATTTTAAAGATGCCGCCGATGCTAGGCAAAAAATGAAAGCATGGGTAGGTGATGAGGAGCATTTTTTCCCCCATGCGGCCCAATATGATTTTGAAGCGTGGCTATTACCCTATTGGGAAATAATTCAAAAAATTGCACATCATAATATGGCATGTCCCGGCAGTAATCCTGAGGCAGTGAATCATCAAAAACCTCCGGCATACAGGATAAAGGAAATATTTGCAAAAGGTAAATTCAGGAGTTACGTTAAGCCACGTGATGCCTGCAGAATCCTTGATGAGACTAAAGATAATTTGCAGACAGCTATCAATAGTTGTTCTGAACTCAGGGCTTTGGTTAACACGATTCTCAGGCTTTGCGGAGAGGAGACAATATGAATGAGACAGAAATAGTTGAACGCTGCGGCAGAAAAATTCTTATTGAAAACGCAAGGATTGTGTAAAAGGAGAAGAGTATGAATAATTCTGGTTTCGATGATCTGTATTAACTCATAGAAGATATTTTAAAGGAATAAGGCGGTATACTATGAGTATCGTAATAAATAGTTTAGGAAAACTATTTTTGTCGCAAACAGGTAAGATTTTTGTGTGTATAGTATTCACTGTATTTATAACAGGAACCGCTTTTGGTCAGGTTTCTGATTTATCGTTGGATGCCTCAGATATACGTTTTGAACCTGTTTATTCTAATCACACTGTAATAGGATATAATCTTTTTGTACGAAAAAAAACGGGAATGGAATCTGTTATGCTGACCGAGCCTTCCGGCTATCACGCGCTGCGTTCTACGGAATGGAACTCAATTAATGGTTCAGAAAGGCGGGAGCTTTCCGGTGTTCCGTTATCTGGAGCATATTCGCAGTATAGTATTTTAAGTTCAACGCCAATTCACGATACGCATTTTGGCAGTGCTTTTCATCTTTTTATACCGTTTAGGTTTGTGTATGGCAACCAGTCGTCTTCCGCCGGAACTGTCTTCCTGCAAATAAGTAGTGGCGTACAAATTAATATAAGAACATTTGATCATCAATTCGCGGACCCCAATACCGGCAGGTATCAGAATAACCAATTCATAATAATAGATGTAAGCGTCCCCCGAGATTTGCAATATCCTGCTATGAACCATGTTCCTGAGGCTCCTTCTGTTGCAAGATATGATCCTGTACCTCCATTGCCTCCGCCTCCTGCGTCTACTGCGTCTCTGCAAGATTACATAAATTGTCAATATGATAAATTAAGAAGGATATTAGTTGATATTGTCGGAATAGATGGACATGTTCTGGACAGTATAGATGATAAAGAAGATAATGCTCCATTGCAGAGATTCTTATTGAGGGCGTTTAGTGGGAGAGGCCAACGTGAGTAAAAATAAAAATGTTAAGAAGAGAGATAAAAAAACAAAGGGAAAACATCTGTTGTGGGAAAAAATTTTGTCGTTCGTTCAGGTTATTGCGGCTGTGGCGACTGTTGTGACTGTTCTTTTCGCCTTTATAACTATCCTGATAATGAAGAACATAAGCAAAACTGACAATCTGCTTTACCTGCGAAGCGATATAGAATATAGAACTGACGCCGTTTTTTTGATAGGCGATGAATTAAGCTCATACAAAGTACTATTTCAAAATCCAAGTGAAGAGGAAGAAGAACGTATCAGGATAACCAAAAATAAAGAAACAGGAGCAATTTTTGCCATGTTGCGCGCTTATGAATTTGCCTGCCAGCAATATTTAAGAGGCAATATTGACAGGAAGGCATTTAAAGATCTGTATGGC
>JGI24697J35500_11274884_pt1 | contig 11722 bp, 11 predicted proteins | sample TergutMp193P1_FD_35500 | JGI IMG/M metagenome (IMG submission 35500) | reverse complement strand
TTTTTGGGGCGGGATGAGCAGCTATGCCGCCACTCCATTGATTGTTGCTTTGTCTCCGGGTCATAGTGATATAACCAGGTTTCGTCCATGGTCACCAATCTCGACAGGAAATCATTTGGATCGCGCCGAAAAAAATCCAAAAGTTGCTCAGACGACTGGCACCGCTGACGTTTTTGATCCGCGTTCAGGCATTTCGGGACCCACTTCGCGGAGAGTTTCCGTGTGTCCAGATCTTCATAAATGATGGACCCAACCCGTTCACGTGAGATGCCCAGTTACTCAGCTATTGATTTAGCCGAAATCCGGCGGTCTTCCGAGATTAGCTCGTGAATTTGATCAATAATCTCCGGGATGGTCACTGTTTTTGGTCGTCCAGGACGAGGCGCATCACAGGTGGAAAAATAACCAAGTTTAAACTGGGCCACCCAGTTTTTGACGGTGGCATACGATGGTGCATATTCCCCTAATGTTTCTGTCAGAATGGCATGAATTTCCTTTGGCGCCTTGCCTTGCAGAAAAAAAAAAACTTGATGACAGCTCGCGTCTCCATGTTGTTGAAATCGCGCGCATCGCCTGACATGCTTCCTCTCAGCCTCTGTAACAAGAAAAGACTTGCAATTCGGCACATGAACAGACCCCTCTTTCCAACGACACTATTGATTCCATCCTACGACATTGGGAAGTAGGTTGGGTTAAGGACTTATCAGCACCCCCTTGTAAAAGGATGGTTGGTGGTATATTCTGCTACTTACAAAACGCTTTTGACTGTGTTAATCACAACATTTTATTAAATAAAATAGAGTTTTGTGGAATAATGGGAACAGCATACAAACTAGTTAAATCTTACCTTGAGGGAAGATACCAAAGAATGGATTTAAATAATATTTCTCTTGGCCCCTCTTCTAACTGGGGTGAAATAAATGAAACGTGGTGTCCCTCAAGGATCGTTATTTGGTCCATAGCTTTTTTTTTTTAAATTTACATTAACGACCTACTTAAAATTTCAAATGATAAACTTAAAATTGTCATGTTTATAGATGACACCAGCATAATCACTCCTAACCCCAAACCTACAAACTTTAAAAACAGTGTAATTAAGATCTTGCAAGATATAAATAGCTGGTGTAGTACTAATTTGTTATCACTGAATATTGACAAGTCACACTTTATGCAAATTTGTAACTCAAAATAGTTCCTTAATTGATTTATATATTACTCATGAAAACAAGAAAATACCTAATATTTGTAACACAAAATTTCTTGGAATAACACTAGACAACACACGCACATGGAAGACCACTATAGATATGATTATTCCAAAAATGAGTACAGCATGTTTTGCGATTAGAAGAGTTAGACTTTTTTTCCCCCAAGAATCACTGATGATGGTATATTATTCCTACTTCCACTCGATTATGATGTATGGAGTAATATTTTGGGGAAACTCCTATTACAGTATGAATATTTTTAGATTGCCAAAAAAAAAAAACTATTAGAATCATTATGAGGATTAGAAATAGAGATTCTTGTAGGGAACATTTCAGGATATTAAAAAACATTACAATTCCAATATACATATTATCACTTCCACTTTTTGTGATTCACAGCAACAATTATGTTAAGTTAAATTCTGTGATACACAACATCAATACTAGGACTAAACGTAATCTACATCAACCACAACCTTCAAAAAAGGAAAATATTATTTTTGGATTACGGTGTTCAGTAGTTTACCTACATAGATAAATGATTTGTCCTGTAATACAAAACTGTTTAAAGTTATTTGTACTTTCATTCATTTTATACTTTAGATAAATATTTTAATTATAATAAGCATCAAAACCATAATAGTGATACGTAATTGTGTATACAAATTTTGATTAACCAACTGGACTATAACTTTCTCCTCTTTTTAAGTAACGAGTCATTTAGGCACAATCTTACTAAGTAGACTGAATTTGAATGTTTTATTTAATTATATGTGAACATTAATGTGAAAATATCATATTCATCTCTCTCAAAGTTATATTATGGTATACATGATGACCAGTTCTATGTTTTTATATAGAACCATTTCATGTACATTTGACAAGTTTTACATCCAAGGGCTTTGTTAAACATTATGGACTTATGGAACAAATAAAGAAATTAGAAATGTACCATTCATCAGGACAAGTGGGATATACATACAGATTTTAACAAGAATTGAAAATTTGGTAACGGCAGTATGTTAACTCTGTTAGAACATATTCATTGGACACTCTCTGTTGGCTGTTTTAAAATTTGAGCTTATATAAAATAACTACAATCTGATATTCTCGTAAGGCTGATCATACTGTGTAGAGTCAGAAATTGTTTTTCTTTGTATTCTGCTAAATAAAGCCTTTATCAAAAAATGTTAAAAATGAAAGATGTAAGTCTTTGTTTCTTGTCGTGTATACATTGTTTGCACAGAAAGTAACGATAAATAAACTGACAAAGTTTAGTTTGAATTTCAAATAATGTATATATTATATTTAAAAAGCAAAATTAAATTTTCTTCATGTGCAGAAGAGTTTCTCTCAATATCAAATGTAACCAAAATCTTTTTAGTAGCTTTGGCAATAAAACATATGAAAGCAGTAAGCGTGGTAGGAAACGCATTCACAACCATCCCATAAGGTGTTAATTTTATACATGCTTACATCAAAATGTATGTATAACAAAATATCATTTCATATTTGTTCAGTACAAGGTATATTTAATGAAATACAAAAAAATACAGAGCCTAATGCATGTTGATTATTTTCCCACAACAGCAAACATATATCTGAGATGAACGCAGCTGAAGCTCATGAGTAAACTATAAAAATGTTATGTCCATTACGGCCTGTACCTCACAGGCAACTTGCCTCTCATTATTCATATTTTGTTACTGCTTGGAATTCATGAACACAGATTGCAGCTACACACGGTAACACATCACACTTCTCTTTCTCTCACTTTACATGATTTGTGATAAAGTGTCTTTGTAGATGAGACCCATGTCAAACTGGAGGTAATCCTTGTAAGACTTATGGTGGACAAAGTGGCACTGGACCACGGTTACTATACATATCTACCATTAGGGGCTGGTACAGTAAGTCCATTTCACGTTGCATTACCATGGGACTCAGTCTCACCCCAGTCCCACAACTGGAAAAAGGAACTAATCAAAAGCATCAATCCTTCTAACATGGACCGTACCTTGAACTGTGTCCAGAAGCTGGTTGGCCACTGCCAACTCACATCATCATCTGAACTACTGACCGATGATGAAGCATGACTCTGGTTGTCTAGCCACAATGTTTTCCCTTCCTCATCCTTCATTGCTAAACAGGAACAACAAAAAATAATTATACTACACTTTCAAAACAGATTTTTTGTTATAGGTCTATACATTTTGAAACTTTCACTTCAGCTGAGTGTGATGACATCAAACGATCAGCCACGTGAAAAAGGTGTCAGTATCCAATGTTTCAGAGACTACTTTCTCTGACTGCAACATCAGGACCTGAACACCATGACTTCATTACAAATTTTGCATTATAAAATTACGAACGCATGTAACAAGATACATAGAAGCTAATTTGAAAATTAAAGTGCCTGAACAATAATATCACACTTAAAACAACAACAAAGCATGCCAGAATAACTTAAAAGTAACATGCTAAGCACAACAGCATATACAGTACATTCTTGGATCATTTGCATTAACTCCACTTGATAACCTTTGCATAAGCTGATTTCTGAATTGCCTTCTATTCTACATGTTAAAGCTTGGGAACCACAACAAGAGATATTCCATGTCATGTAATATAAATAACAAGTTTAGGTCTTTTATGACATAAACCTATTAATTTGACAGACAGATACCAACGTTTCTGAGGAAAATGCTGCTTCCGTCTTCAAGGCAAAAGACTGAACCAAGTGTAGATGGAGTGGTTCATGGCTGGTTGAAGGGACGCTTGGAACCAGCACTATGAGCAAACTAATTAAAAAAGATCTCACTGAAAATGACTGTTTTGTCAATGGGTAAGAAAAGAAGAAAGAAGTGTAAGAGAAAGGAATGTGGGGATTTGATTTGAAAAACCAGTCCCTTTCAGGGTCAGTGGCTCCCATAGCTTAAATTACAGATTCAGTCACATCTTTTCATCCCTATATTACGTCACTTTTCCCCACTTGATTTGCAGTTCTACCCTGAAGATTAAGGGAGCAGATTCTAACAAAATGTTGGTGCCTGCTTATCAGACTACAAGACGTCACATACCAGATGACTATAACCTCAATGCAAGAGAGTTTGTGTAAGTAACATTTCCTACAGGGATTTATTTATTGCTGTGCTAGGGAATTCCTACCTATTGTGGTGTAAACATTGTTTTGTGCTCCAGAATCGACGACTGCACACATTTCGACGGTTTTTTTAGCTGCAAGATGATGAACTGCATGACCATTCCTAGATCCTGTCCACAAATCCCTCTGGCAGTGACAACTAGTGGAGCCAATGTGGCCTGGGGGCAAGACATCATCATGCATTGTGGTCACCACAACCTGACTTGTTTTTATTCTCTATTTTGCTGTTCAGTAGAGACATAGTAATGAGAAAGTAACTTAATACTGACACGGAACTGACCAGATGTTATCTGTTTCAGTAAAGTCACCACAACAACTTAGGTAATGTTCACAGTCAGTACCACTTTGGCATGATTATTCTGTAGTCGTCCCTTAACCCTTCTGCTAACGTGAAGAATAGGGTGAGCTCCTAGTAGTGCCAGTAAATGGCAGATGGGATTTAACTTGGCGTTTAAAGGGTTAATATTAAATTTCTGCATACATACCAGAAAGTCACCAAGTATTTCAAAACACACTATTTGATTTTTCAATATTGTAGCAACAGATTTGCAATCAATCATTATCAAGATATTGTAAACAGACTTACAATCCATATTTCTTCAACATGAATACTTGAAGTTTACCATCAATCAAGCCCAATTCTCAATGTCTGATGCCTGATGACCAACCCTTCCTTCATCCTCAGATTGTGCCTCACAGACAACAACATGTGGACACCCAGAATTTTTCATTTGGGGGGGCTGATCCCAAGACTATATACAATGTATGATTGAATTTAAAAAATATGTGATAACAATTATTTTGTAGTATAACACTGTTTGCAACTGCATTTACACACATACAAATATTACTACATATTTCATAACTCACCCACCTAATTTAGACACAAAGGCTAAAATTTTTTAAGTGTCATCTAAGATATTCTAAGTCTTTTTAATTTATTTTAAAAAATTCTAGTACACTAGTCAGCCAATTTCAGTGGCTGCTTTTGGCTGAAGGGCAAATCACGTAAATTGCTTGATATCACTGTGTCTACAAAATCCGCGTTTTTTAAATTTCAATATGGGAGGGGGTGCAGCTCTGCAGCCCTTGCCCCACCTCTTCCCTTAGGTGCACCTCTAGACAACACTATTTCATTTGCAAAACCTGTCTCTTGAGTGTCAGTGCATACCTCTCAGGGAACAGAGCCTGTCTCAGTTATGAGGAACAATCATGGTGAGAAATAATGGAAGTTTATAGGTCATCATAAGACGTGTATGTTATTTTTGTCAATTTTAATCACAATTGGCAAATGTGGATCAATTTCACTAAAAATCCCAAACATAAGATTTCATGAACATTCATCTGGTGGGAGTCACTATGCTCCATGCAGACAGACACGATGAAGCTAATAGTCACTTGTTGCCACTGCTTTGCACACAAGCCTAAAAATTACCTTTAAGTAATGGATTGGAAATATGTCTTAATTATGTTATGCAGTTACTTCCTTGTTAAAGGGACATTAAATGTGACAAAACCCCCATAAGTACTGAAACATAAGTCGAACCACAGTTCTTCCATTCCAGTTTGTGGCCACTGCAAATTTAACAAAATTCTGTGGAAAACTCACTGAGGAAGTTTAAGAATGAAAGTTCAAATCATGTCTCAAATTTATATTAAGTGTATTCAAAAACAAGGCAGGAGCAATAACCATGTGGTCATCATGATGAATTGAATGAACTGCAATTTATGTACATCTTTCCTAGCAGACTCTACCATTTCCTCAATGGCCAGCAATATCACTTTCTATAAAGTTACTTTCTCATCTTTTTTAGTTTATGGAAACACTGAACATGCAGGTGGGAAAATTAAAAGAATTCAACAGTTAAATTCAAACAGAAATACAATCAGATTCCCAAAATGTTTAGCCAAATATGTATGTCTTGAATACATAAAACAGACCATGCACACATCAGCTTTCTGCTTGCAAAACAAAGACAGAAGTTAATTATACATATACACAACGTTTCATGACTATTTCAATCACTGTTTCACAAACTTAGTAGTGAAGCTACTTCCAGTCAGAAATGTCACAAGAATACTGGTTAGACTCTCAGCCACCACATGTCTATAGGTGTGTGAATTTCAAGAATTATTTACATATAATTAAACTGTTTACATGAACAAATTCAAGCATTGCACTCTTCATTGTACAACAAATGCTGGAAGTGGTCACTTCTAGGTTGGAAGTGGTCACTTCTAGGTTGTATTAATGTTCTGATTCATTTTTCTGTTGAAAGTGTAATGAAAGAAATAATGTATGAGTGCACAATAACACTAACAGACAAAGTAATTCTTAAATTTAAGATATTTCAAGAAGCACAAATAAGTCTACAGTTCTTGGGAAGTTTACACATTCAGGTTAGAAATCCTTATCTACTGTGGACAGGTAAACATTTACAGTGAAATTAACTGTGAAGTTTAAGGACCTATTCTTAAACGCAATTTATTTGTGTGTAAATTATTCTGGAAATTTAAATACCCACCGCTCTGTAGCCACCACCAATTAGACCCATGTTTACATCATTTTTCTGACTGAGTTACCCCAGTAATTAAGTTGTGAAATAAGTCATGAAACATTATGTATATTACCAGAAACATATCAGACCTATTACACAAAACATCAATTTTAGCGAAAGAGTATTACATTCTCAAAGAGGGAGCATTGGTTGCTCTGCTTTGACAATATATATGAGACATATGATGTAATGAAGACAACAAATTCAGTAGGTACTCAGTTAAAACTCAAAACACCACTACTTTCTACAGTCTTGTTTAAGTGTAAATGGAGTGACTGCGTATAGTGAAAATCATATTCACAAAACCAAAACTATGAAATAAAGTTTTATAAAATATGACAAAAAGTGTCTGCACTATCTTTGTCTTACCAGCTAAAGTTCTGAATATTCTGGCCCCAAGAATTAGAAATTATTCATGTTTATAACTTGAAATTTAATTAGTACTAAGTAAGAAAAAATGTTTTCTAAAAAACTCCTCATTATATAAAAATAAGTACATGACACAAAACATATCAATAATTGAGGCCCAGAATTTTCAATTTAAAGATTTATAAATATGGTTAATATTTAACGAAATTCAAAGGAAACATTTCTCATAGGACTAAACAAAAGTCACATAAATTACATCACACTGACAATTACATCTACGTGCCCATAGTGACACTGAAGTTCTCTGAGAAGGTCTGGTTTTTACAGGACTCTAAAAAATTCTAAAATAAATGACAGTGGATAATTTACAAACCTATGCCTTCTTTATTCTAATGAATTAAGAAAAAAATGAACCTAGAGTGTGGGTGTCTTTTCATAATGAGACTGTATCTCTGCCTGGAATGTTCAAAATACACTTCTCCAGAAATAATGAGTGTATTAGTACCCTGATAGTTCAGAGTAAAAACTGTACCATTTGTTTGCAGATGGCTCTCTTGATAGTTGTTCAGATATTTATCACAGATGGTGACTGAGTTTGTGAAGTAGTCTGGCAGAAGCTCCTGAGGGTAATCGGGCAGGCTTCGGGCGTCTTTGGAAGCTGCTATGATCTTCTCCTTCATTTCTTCACTTCCCTTTACTTGCTCCACTGAAAGAGAGCACAGCCTGTTTGTGTGTGTTTTGAAGCTAGCATATCTGTACATAAAACAGATCACAGATGTAGGATGTAGCAACAAACAAAATGAACCATGAAAAAAGAGAAGGATGAACAAACTGATGTCACTTCATTCATTACTGTGGAACTTGAAGCTCACCACCAGTAACTGGGTTGTGCACTTCACCTCATTATAACACCAACAAAATAAAAGACTATGTCACTAAGCACCAACATAATGCTATGCATTATGCAAAACCAAAGTTTCATTCAAAAGGTATTTGCCATTGTGTGTGCTGTCTTGTGTTGCATTTTGTTCAGCCCTAGCTTGATTCACTGTATGACTTTCATTTTAGAATGGATCCAAAGTGCTCATAAAATGATGATGCTTTGTGCTCTAGAAGCAAGTAGACATACCATCTGTCTTACTATAAAATTTTTTTCCCCTCCCAAAATACACATCTAACATAACTTTCTACTTAAGAAGTCACATTCAGATAAAATAACCATGCACTAGCTGCATTTAAGAAATATGGAGATATTATTTTATGTGGCAGCTGTAGCTTGTCACTTCCTGTCAGCTTGCTTACAAGACAGATTTTTAACATGCAATAAACAACATGTTTCTTGAATATGATGTGTGTCTGTGAATTGAACAAAAACTTGTCCAGCACCTTCTTTAGATATTGTGAGTAAAAACCTAATATTAACTGCAGTACATTAAACTAAAATGCAAGAATCCTGACTCACAGTAAATTGGAATAGTGACTAATGCTGTGCTGCCTGCTGCCATTACAACGGTCTGAGTGAAGAAACGAAGTGAGTTGTCGGACAAAATAATGTCCCTGTCTCTACAATTTGACTGAGTAGTAGAACCCTAACATTCATGTGATGGAATTTAATCATATATCACAGAGAATTAGAGTGTGCACATGTTCTGATGAATGAAGAAGGAGGCTATGGTGGCTATTTTGTGATGCTGTCTTGCTAATTCTCCTGGAAGTACTAAAGATAACCATAAAACTTGAGTCAGGAGCCACTTGCAGACCAATATCATATCAGCTGCATAACCAAATCTATTTAGGATCACACGTTTAAAACAAATAAATTACAGGCTGACTGTCATACGATGCAAAACTAAGAGGAATGGTCTTAAATTGACAGATTTGTTTGACCTACTGTCACTTAATAATGATGTCTAATTAACACAGTACATAGGCTTGACAACAAGTAATGTCTGCCAGTGGGCCTAAGTTCAAATGACTGCAGCAGTGAGCAGTGATCATACTGGGAAAGTCACTATATACTACATGTAACTGAGCCATTTTATGTCATCCTCTTATACCTTGAAATTAGAGGATGTAAAGGAGATCTAAGCTATTTTCTAAGAAACAGGGTAAGCCTTATAATCATACAGGCATGGTGTTAGTTCCATGTCTTTTCTTATACTTAAGTTTTTTTGTATTGATCTTGCAATCAGAAAAAATCTGTCATTTGCTGTTGAAATGTGGAGGGTTTCACTCAAATATATCAACACATTCCAATTTTGGTTAGAATTAGACAAAAATAATAGATATTTTACAATAGGATCACACATTTCTGTACGCATCCAAAGCGTAATAACAAATCGGTGAAAATTGCAGAGAAAAATAAATTGCACATTTTATGCCCAAAGCATTTTTTCATAAGTATTAGAGCTTTTGAGACAATTAAACAAAAATGGGTGAACATGTCAGAAAATTACACTATGCACACACTTCGCAAGTTGTTATTTATCTCCAAGAAGAGTTTAGTATCACATTTTTAGATGAAATTAAAGTACTGGTAACAATCAGAAAGCATTACACAACTAAAAAAAAAAATTACATACAAACCAATTCATGACTAAGAAATTTCATAAACTGGTTAGCATACTCACATATGAAGTCAGCTGGGTTGTACTGAGGCATCACAGTGAGGCCAATATTGCTGAAGAAGTCCACTACTTTATGGACATGCCCAAAGTAGGCAGTCTGTGTAGAAAAAGAAAATGCAATACAAAAACATAAGACCTTAGTAATTTAATGTTCAGTTCAGAATCAGCAGTTTACCACTGTTTTATACACTTCATTTACATGTTTGGGTTTTTATGGCATTCTGAAAATCCTGATAATCTTAACTGAATAAAACAATGTTCAAAGTGTGAAACTCTGTGGTTACTTAGAAGAAATGGATTTAAATTAATTCATCTCATCATACAGGAAGTATGCTTGATATTATATCAGTAAAGCGTGAAACAGGGGTCTTTGCATGGTGTTTGTGTGGTATGATGATTAGTTTGGAGGAATGTTTAAAAATCTTCTGTATTATTTAAATGGTAGCAGTACAAATAGTTTCATTTTAAATGTGCTACTACAGCAAATACACATAAAATATTTGATGGAAACTGCATTAACTAGCTACCTCACTACCTCCCTAGACCACAGTGTTTCTTCAGAAGCTCACACTTGTTCAGCTATTCAAAAAATTCTCCACTATTTATGGAACATAAGGTTTAATTATCACATTCGTAAGGACCTTGTCTTAAGTCAAATGACTCCCTCTCAAATATTACAATCCTGTATCTTTAACAATCTGTTCAATCCTGTATCTTTAACAATCTGTTTTAATATTAGTTTCTCATCTGTGCTTATGTCTTCAAAGTGGTGGGAGATCTATTTGTATATTTTAAAAGCAAATCAACTCTACATACCTGCCCATTACACAACAGGAGTAGTTTGTCAAACATGTGAAATATCTGAGAAGAAGGTTGATGAACTGTGACAACAACTGTCTTGCCTTCTTTCTCTGCATACCTCTTGAGACTTGACATGAGGCTATATGCAGAATGGGAATCCAAACCTGAAGTGGGCTCCTGTTGGCAAGGAAAATAGCAATTATGGTTTTCCTTAGTTGTATCAGCAAGTAACAGTAGTATACTACCCTACAGCAGAATGCCTAGTTTCCTTTTGCTGTCCTCCTCCCCGGTATGTCTGATGCCATACAGTCTGCATTTGATCATCACTAGAAAGCCCATGCAGTGTACACCTTATGCTATCTTAATCCGTATCTATAGAACAGTGGATGTTGATTTTACACTATTTGCTTGACCGTTAAGAAACTTACCATGTTTAGTACATGATATATTTGCATACTTCGCATAATTCTCACAATAAGCAGTATTATTTCCCTAAAGCACATTATTCCTCACCCTAAACTACCAGAAAAAGACAAGGGTTTATTTCTTACATGGCACTAATGCAAATGAAATTCATATTACGTTAATATTTAGGACAAAACTTAAAAACAGTGATTTATTACTCTATTAAGTCTGTCCAGAACTTTAACTGATACAGCTTAACAACAGCATAAGCAGTTGCGCAAGTGAAGTTACAAATAACTGAGGCTTATATCTTAAATCAAACCCAAATTCTGACAGTTAGTGGGCTATGAGTAGCTTCGGACTGTTATGTTCGGTCCATTCTGGGACCGTGGAATGAAGTTCCATGGGTGGTGGTAGTAAGTGTGAAGCTCAAGGCTTTCTACTCTCTGTCTGCTAACTTATTTCACTCCATAACCCTTTGGCCTGTATTAGCAAAATACACTTGTTACTTCCTCCCTCCTAGACCCAACGTTTTGCTTCAGCACCCTGTTCAAAAACAACCTAGCCTTTTTTTTTTTTTTTTTTTTTTTT
>JGI24697J35500_11274885_pt1 | contig 11773 bp, 6 predicted proteins | sample TergutMp193P1_FD_35500 | JGI IMG/M metagenome (IMG submission 35500) | reverse complement strand
AAAATGGTTTTAAAAGAATTAAACAACATTCAATCAGTATTTGGTTTCATAAATGATACCATTAAACGACCAGTGTTTCCATTAATATTGGAATACTAACAATAAATATTGACAGAGTAAAGGTCCCTTAAGGAAGGAGACACTTATGTCCGGGTTACGTCCTCTGTCTGTTCGCTTTTGTGTCCACACTCTCCTCCAGTAACTTCTGAATCACTTGAAAATTTTCCATAAAACTAGTTAAGAAAAACATCCAATTACTTGATACCCTACCTTCCTTAATTCGAAGTCACTATGACTGACAATACCAAACTGGATAATGCACAAAATTCTGAGGTCGGTAACACTAGTACTAATAAATGCTTCGAGTTTAATGGCGATGAGTAACAAAGCACTGAAGTTAGAGTGTAAAATCTGGTGTCTCGATGGATCATAAAAGCATCCAGTAGCCGCATGTGAATAATTCCAGCCTTAATCGTCCCATCATAAGCTTGCGAATGATAGATATCACTAAATGCAAATTTACACTAATTCAGCTGTGTCCCATACAACGAAGGTCGTAGCCGAATGCACAGTACTCCTGCTTCGTATGCGAGATATCCGGGTTCAAGTCCGCAAGCCGTCTATCCTAAATGTTTTACGTGATTCCCCTAAGATTTTTTTTAGGAAAAGTACGGATTAATGCTTCAAATTCACTGCATTTCCAATTTGCTATTAATTATTCCACTACTATAATGTAATACGAGCTACCGACTGTGGCTTAAATAAAACCGTATGCTGTATGAATACACAAGGAGAGTACACGCAAAATCAGACACACGTTATGCAACTGTGAAATTCTGATATCTTTCGTGACGAACAAATGGACACGAGTGATGAGTTACAAAGTCTACCGGTTTCTGTAATGACGACAGACTCTAGAAACCACTGGATATGCCTTCACAAGCTAAACAACATAAAAACTTCGTGCCACTGGTGAAATTACTTTTACATTAACCATATTTCGTACATGTGAGATAAATGATATCCTGTCCAATTAGGTTCTAACTACAGACTTTAATAATAGTATTAACATGGAAGGTATTTGGTTTTACATCAGTAAAGAGCTGTAAACTCTTCAGCAATTTACTGGATTTATTAATTCATAAAAGTTAATTATTTACCCGACCAGTGGGTATAACAGAACTAATGAGCTCACGCAATGCGTAAAACATATGCAGGCAACCAATTATTCGAGTCTCAGTACTGTCACAGAAGTGTTCATTCTTCTGGGTTCTTACGTCATGGCAACTGGAAAATACACGTAGTTAATTATGTCTAGAGAAAGTGCGTTTCCTTCATCTACATGGTCTAGCAATCTAAAAAAAAAAACTCTCGACCCAAATGTCTGTACATTTGCCAGTCGTTACGGCATAGTGCCCTAAACGACTTCAGTCATCAGTACCACTGTTGAGAACCACAAATCTGTCAATGTTATTGTTGCTTTCATTGCTAACTGTTTTGTTTCGGTACAACAGAATCAGTGAAATTAGCAGCAGGGCTAATTTTTATCGGCTGCTAGGATACAAACATTTACTACTGTAATATTCTAATTCTAACAGCATATTAAAAAACTATATTGTTAAGACTTTCACCACGATGGTAAAAAGGCCACGAAGGCCCAGAGGGGGAGTAGTGGTACATCACTACTCTTTCTTTAACTTCGGCGTTAGATGGGGTGGGTGGTCAACGCCACGCCCCGGCCGCTTTACCCACGGGAAAGAGACACGTTAAGAGATAGGTCCAGAGGGTTCCAGGAGGTTGAGGCCCCAGATTTCAAGACAATTGGCACATGACGGTGGTAAGGTTGTTAGGCCTACGCAGTGGCCGCCTTTACCCCAAGGAAATATTCCTGGTACTCATTTGTTAGGGGCTGAGTCAACCCCAGGGCCGGAAGGATTACGTCAATGAAAAATTCCAGTAACACCATCGGAAAGCAAACCCGCAACCTTCCGGCTTGTGGCGCAGTGCCTCAACCAACTGCGCCACCGTGTGCCCCGAAAGAGACGCGGTACCCATTGCATAGGAGGCTGGGTGGGTCCCAGGGCCGGTCTGGACGGATGCGGAAAATCTTGCCCCCTCCGGGATTCGATCCCCTCACCGTCGAGCCCGTAGCGAGTCGCTAGACAGACTGAGGTATCCCGGCCCACTTCACCACGATGGTAAAAGCATTATTCGAATAAGGTAATTACTTATAATGAACTCCTTAGAAGTGATAATAAGAAGCTGACAGTAGTTCACCTGAACGAAAAAATATAAGAATACTTGAAGCTAGAATTTTCCTTATAATATTCAGAAACGTTCGCCATCGAAACTTATTTTTCGCTTGAGCTCCTTGAATCTGAAAAACAGGCACAACGCTCCTCCGAAACTTCAAGGCGTGGTATTCCAAAAGACATGAGTTTTACGTCAACCTTGTAACTTCATTTCAACAATTCCACCTGCACCAAAATTTCGTGTCTGTAAAGGTATTTTACCTTTAGGAAAGGAAGGATACTGGAAATTGAAAGGGGAAACACAAGATCGCACTTTGTGGAGAATTCGCTTTGGAATTGGCTGTGGACATGTCGTATGAGAGACGACAGAACAAACGAATAACAGGTCTTCCAACCAAAAACGCTTATCCATTTTCTGTGTACTTCATGACAGCCACGTAAGCCACCTGGCTCATTCGCTTTGATTTAATCAACGTAACGACGGAGCAGGTTAACACAGCGGTGACGCTCTTCATGACGTGACCGTTCCAGTCTCCGGCGGGATATCAACTGCACTGGCCATTTTCCGTGCTCCTCCTCAGCCTCTCCAGGTAAATATCCGGTTATTTCCTTGGACAGGCCACAACTACTTTCTTCCTAAACCTTTACAAACCATCATTTACCAATCATCATTATTATCAGCAACAGAACCTCGTTTACTAGCGCTGTAAAGTATAGCGCAATGAGCCCAGACTCATCACGGCTGTTGAACAGCACAAATCATGAAGCTCCTTATCATGTTTTTCTCCTGCCTCTGTCACTTCTGCCTATCAGGTATAAGCATACCTTCAGCTCTCTGTTTTCAAACATATCAGGCTATGTACATATCTACATTGAAAGAAGTTTCGCATACTTTCAAAACAGCAGATAAAACTACAAAATTTTTCATTTTTAGACTGTTAGATACAAACATATAAAGAACCTAGCAGGTGAAGGAGTTTTAGTGTTTTCGAGACATGATCTATGAAAATGATAGCGAAAAAAAAAACCCCAGTTTACATAGCGTGATGAGTTTTCTTGGAGGGAGAAACCGACGCACTATATTTATGCTTTCGGTTTGGTTACCAAAATAAACAGCAATAGTCTACTTAAAACACTGACTTTCGAACCCTTGTAATGAAGATAGCAGTGTGCTTTCGAGCACACACGACCACACCAATCACATATTATTTAGCAGTGTGTCGTTCTTGACACGTTAAATATCACCATGGTTTGTAACACCTTTTTCAACAGTTTGAATTACAGACAAAAATTTCAACAAATATATAATGCATTGCTCAGCTGTATTACTGCATCAGATGTGGTGCTGTCTCGTTCAAACAAGTGTGAAATTACATGACAGACTCCTAGCTCAGGTATGTTTTCCTTAGCAGTATCGAAATATACAGTGATTAAAATTGTAAAGCCGGAGTAACAAGCGAATAAGTAAATTAAATTTACTCGCGTAATTAGAAACTATTTTGGATGCGGAACTCAATCACATCCACAAACTTCACAGCAAAAGTTACACGTCAATATCACAGTGTGGCTACCATATATTTGCCGGCATATGACTAAGTATGAAATTATTTTTGTGTGTCCTCTGTTCGGTCAGTGATACATATATGTACAAGAGCACGAGGGAGAATTAATGTGTTCTTTCTGAGTCCCAGTAAGTTATAACTGAACTATAATTTTACGCGTTCTTTTATATGGGTGTAAAACTTGGCTTCCCACATTGAGGGAGGAAAATAGGCTTAGGGTGTTACAGAATGAGGTGCTGAGGAAGGTATTTGGACATAAGAGGGAAGTGGCAACAGGGGGCGGAAAAGACTGCATAAAGTGGAGCTTTATGAACTGTAAATCTCATCAAATATTATTCGGGTTATCAAATGAAGAAGAATTAGATGGGCGCGGCAAGTACCACGTATGAGGGAGAGAAGGGAGGGGAAAGCTGCATACAGGATTCTGGAGAAGAAACTTGAGGGAAAGAACCACTGGAAACCCAGTCTTTGACGGGAGATTAAAATTAAATTGGATCTTCAAAAAGTGGGGTAGGTAGCATGGATTGATGTGGCTCAGGAAATGGATACGTGGCAGGCTTTTGCGAACGCGGTAATAACCTTCCCCCCTCCCCTCCCGGGTTCCATAACATAGCTGAGAATTTCTTGCCTTGCTGCAGACCTACCATTTTCTCAGGAATGACTCTGCTCCATACAGTCATGCATCGCTTAACGAAGGGGATACTTTCTGAGAAATGCGTCGTAAGGCGATTTCGTCGTTGTGCGAAAGTCATAGAGTGCAATACTAACCTAGATAGTATAGCCCACTACACACCTAGGCTGTTAGGTATAGCCTATTGCTCCTAGGCTGCAAACCTGTACAGCATGTTGCTGTACTGAATACTGTAGGCAAATGTAACACAATGGTATTACAAAATTATAATCTTATGGGACCACCGTCGAATATGTGGTCCGTCGTTGACCGAAACTTCCTTATGCGGCGCATGACTGTAGTAGGTTATGCTACTGTAAAACAGATGCTTCTGCTAGACACCGTAACTATAGTAGCTGAGAAAGCGTCAATAAATAATTAACTGCTTCCAGTACGTGGAACTTTAAAATGTATCTCTCAGATTCTCACCTCTGGGGATACAGAAAGATCCAAATGACATTCTAAGAATCTTACATTCAAACACGGACGTTACCAAGGGCCTGAGAAATTCTTACTATTAGCAGAATGGGTGTTCAAGGAGGAGGTATGTCAAACAACGTTGGATTGTAAATTTTGATAATATTTTATGCGAGAATTCCGCCATTAATTGGGACAGTGGGTGGTGATAATAGCTACAAAATTCAGAATAATTATTAATTTCATAATTTGGAACAAGGAATTGGAGACACAATTTATTGTCTGCAGAGCTACGGGTTTGATTATGAGTCACTGAAATGGCGAGGGTTGTGTGTGAAGCACACAGTATCAAATCGGACCCTGAGGAGCATCTCGTTAATTCTCTGAAGACAAAGGAATACCTAGAAAACGAAAGGTGAATTGGTCTTCCAGACTTCTACATTCGATCTCTGACTGCCAATGAGGCGAGTGACCGAGAAGAAATTTGAGCATAGCAACACAAGTTCTTGTTATGTACATTTGGCAATGAGAATTTCAGAATAACAACTTGATACAAATCTGTATCAATGAGGACCTAAGAAAGTCACTGCACGGATCTCAAGCAACGCGATTAAAAAACACAGCTGAAGGTCACAGGGTGGAAAGTTTGTGGACTGAAGGAGGAACATTACGAAAGACCGTCCAGACGCTTTTGTTTGTTTGGCTGGGCAGTGCGTTATCAACTAATGACCATATATTTATGATTTGTCTTTATGAAGGATCACACACGCAAGATAATAATACCAAAGAGGGGACTGAGTGGGGTGGGTAATTTTGTGGGACATGCACAGATGGACAGCACTGGGTGGTAAAAGACCCACATAAATTGGAAAGGTCTAAGAGTGAAAAAGAAGAAGATTCTGATAAAAAATTTCTAATAGCACAAATTTCGAAAATCTCAGAGTTGTTAAAAAACTGGAAAACTTTATGAAATGTCTTCCTTATACAGTTGTTTCCTCTGTCTCTCATATAACCTCTTCAATGCTTTACGTATAATCTCAAAAAACGACGACTAAGACATCAAGTTTTACGCTCGGAATTTAAAGGCACACGAACAAATTTACCTTTAGCAGTACACTTATCACCGTATTTACTAAGCTGTTTAAAACATGTTTCTACGGATTCTAACTTTTTACAGTCATAATTTTAGATATTAACTGGTGATGAACAAGGAGTCCATTATCACAAATAAATACGGTCTCAGAGGGTGTGGTAATTAGTTTGAATGTGACCCTCTGCCGGCAGTCATGATGACCAGAGATCTAGTCTGATGTGTTGTTGTTTGCTACAGCACTGAAGTCACCTTAAAAAGATAACCCACGTGCCACACTCCTTACTTCATTCCTTTCTATTACTTTGGACTCTGTCCCGGCAATCGCCACTGACCCAGAAACTCCATTTCAAGGCTCAGAAAGTAATAAGAAAATGTACTTTACGTATGGCTGCGTTCGTAATGAAGACGTGTCTATTTTGATTCCAAATTATTGCGGGACGTGCATAACCAGCAGAAAAGATTAAAAATTATTCAGCTCATTCAGGCGTGAGATTCTCACAGCACTGAATATAAAGGTAAGTCTTTTTGGGCGTGGTACAGTGTAGTCTGATAAAATCCCCCCCCGTTGCACTTCGACCTGATAACGGGTCATGGCAACCCCTTCGCGGGGCTTCGTGTTCACACTTATTGGACACACCAAATTCGGTGGTACTCCCATGGACGAGCGATAAACCCGACGCACAGACCTCTACCGGACAACACGCAACACTCACAAGAGTCAAATATCAATGCCCCGCTGGGATTCAAACCCACAAAACTAGCATGCGAGCGGCCGCAGGCCCACTCCTTAGACCGCACGGCCACTGGGATCAGCAGTCTGATACATACATCCCGATATTTCAGCAAAGCCTGCAGCTTCCATCGCAACGGTAAATCTATCGTGATTTTTTGGGTGCAGCATATTCTTCGAAACGTAGATACGTACTCATCACACTACATGGATTCATGCCCTAGAAGAAGGCTCTCTTCTATTGCTCAGCCAGTTAAAGTAGCTCTGTTACGTGCTTTCATTGTCGGAATCAAAAGAACAGGACACAAACCCTAGCCACAGCCAACTCAAAACATTACATCTACAGTACCGGCTACTAAGATCCAGTGTAGCATTTTGAGTCCTGGTGGTCTTTTAACTAATATTCCAGATTCATTTTCGTATCTTACACTACACAAACAGCACAGCCATCATGGAGACCGACCAGTTATTATTGCTGCTTAAAGTGAGAACTGCACAAAACATGGGCTCAAAATACTAACAAAACGGTGTACATTCATTCTTCAGAAGCTGACTGTTCCTTAGACAGTCAACAAACGCCCCCCATTTTATGGAACCCGAAGTTCATTTACCTGGTCACAACAGCCTGTCGGGATCCTGAATTAGGTTAATTCAGCCCAAGTCGCTCCATCCTGTTTCTTCAGGATACACCAACGCCGAGATCTTTCAAGTGTCCTTTCTTTCAAGTTTCCTCGCTAAACCCCTGTTTGTATCTTTTCCTGCACTACAAGTGCGACCTATCTCACAATCTCACCGTCCTTCATTTGCTCACCCTTAATATATTTTATGAAAAATAAATTTCATACAAGTTCCTATCATGCAGTATTTTAAAACTTTCTACGACTTGCTCCGTCTTACAATTAAATACCTTCCTGAGCACCCTATCCTCGCACACCCTCCCCTGTATGCTCCATTTCAATGTGACAAACCAAATGCCACACCCATATATAGCCACGGACCAAATTACAGTTCTGTATGTATTAATCTTCATATTTAAGTAGCAAATCGTAAATCAAAAGATTCTGGACAAACAGGCAACTGACTCCCCGAATTTGGTCAATCCTTAATTTGTTCGTGCATGTAAATTTGATTTGTTAGCGCCGTAACCAAACATTTTAAATCTGCCGCATTTGACAAGCTATTACCTATACGAATGTTGCAGTACTCTCCTGCATTCTGTTGACAAGACATGCATACATACTTGGTTTTCTAGTATTTGCTCAACCACCAACGATCTAACGAAGTTTCTCTGTTTTTAGGCGCTTTTGCGCAGTCGCAAATTACACCCATTGCCCTTGCCATGTCAGTCCGCACGCATCAGGGCGGCATCAACTGACAGGAATTACGTGAAATTATATTGTATATTGGGGATGTCTACAAAAATTTGTCGATTAAGTCCAAACTTGGTTAATACTGGACAAAAATATCGAAAATTTTACATGAAGACCTAGGTATGTTTTAATGTTGCCGGAGACATTACATCGCCAAACAGCGCTCTTTTTGACTAAAACGGTACCAGGCTGTTCGTTCGTTCGTCCGTCTGTCTCCGTAGCCAGTTCCTCATTTATCAGCGAAACTCCCTTTGGACGGATTTGCGTAAAGTTTTACATTGAGGATGTGTTCAAAAATCTGTCGAGAAATTCCAAATTTGGTTAAAATCGAGCAAAATGATTGGACACTTCACATGAAGACCTATGTACGTTTTATGGTTGCCGGCAGACTAAATCACCACAAAAGCTAGGCCGTTAGGATAGCAGAGCAGGATTACGCGACCGCGCCACAATGCTACGTTACACGTATAATGCCTATCTTATCATTATAATATCCATGTCTCTGCCGAATAAACTGATATAACCGCAGCGCAGAAGCCGATTTCGCATTCAGCTTCAGTCTACCCTCGTTTAATGGACTGGCATATTCTACAGCAATGTCAGGAAGCAACTGCGATAAAGCCTTCTAAATAAACAAGTTAGGCAATGTACTATAAACTGTCATTGTGGCGTGTTCGTGTAACTGTTGTTGCAGTGGAAAGGCAAAAATGCGTTATTTGCGTATTTTTAAAGTATATGTTACTGTCAACGACTTACAATTATTTCACATAAATGTTTTTATGGCGGATATATGTCGCCGGCAGAAACATAAAACATACTTACGCCTTCATGTAAAAGGATTGATTTTTTTTACTGTTGTAACTATATTTGAAGTTATTTGATAGATTTTATAAAATTTCCAAATATCAAATTTCACGGAGTGCCAGTCAGTTTGTGCCGCGCTAGTACATGCAAAAAAAAAAAAAGACAGACAGACATGACGGATGTAATAGGCGATTTTCGCTACCACGCGAGCGCACCTAAAAATTAACCAGAAAAATGTTTGCCTATAAGGACTTTACAGACGGTTTATTTAAGTGCATTTTAACTAAAATAAGCAGACCCATGGACGTGTCAAACTTCAAGAGAATATTACACACAATCTTCCTCGTACCTGAATCATAGGCTTTCTTCAAGTATATGAATAGCTGACGCACTGCCAAATTGTATTCCCGTCTTTTACAATTCTTTGACGAATGCTTAAATATGATCAGTAGTTGACCCGTTACGTCGAAAGTCGCACTGACATCCCGCAGTAATTTCGTTAACATAATGTTGTAAGATTTTCAGATAAAATATTATACGTAGTTTACATCAGTCATACGTGACAGAAAGGGATGTAGTTATTATAATTAGTAAAATCAGTTTTAATAATTACAATTAGCATAAGTCTGTCTCTTGAATTTTAAGAGCCAAACAACCGACTCATTTCACTACTGGGCCTATTCTGTTTTATTCCGCATATTTTCAATGACTTTATGGAAATCAGAATGTACTGTTTTACCTTGTAATTTAATGATTTATGCTGAAATTTCATCAACACCTTTTGAATTTCACATTTTCAAATTTCAACAGCCATCTACACATGCAGTGCAATGACTGACATGTGCTACTTCCACCTGTTCAGAATATTCTCGGATTCTGCAAGCAGTCAACACTTCTTATCAATTACCAAGTTAGCCCTCCTGAAATTCATTTATTCCCCTATATAAATACTGAATATCCTTCCTCCTCTTTTTTCCGAACCTCATTTATCTTACCTTTCCAATATTCTCGCTTTCTTCCTGAAATTTGTTGGTTCCCGCCTTGTACTGTTCAGGCTATCTGTATTGTTTGGCTTGGATTTCTGTGACAAGTGCAATTTAACCTTTCATTATCTTATCTACAAATTTCGAATAATCGTGCCAACACAATAGTTTATGCTGCTTCCGTCCTAAACTCTCAGACAATTTCTAGCTAAGATTGGACTAAGGACGGAGTTCTTTGCAATTATACCAGACGATATGTACTCTGCATTAAATGACTGATCTAGTTTCCCATATATTCTGTAGCGCGTAAATGACTTCTCCCCTTGGGGTTTCCTACCAAAATTTTCGTGTATTTAATTTTTACCTGCGCATTATAGGACGTTCGCCCTACATGCATTTCTTGATTTATTTATCTCGTAAAATGCAGAAATTATATCACCGTCTTTTTCTACCTTACGTCATCATAAATTTCCCCAGCTGTAAAGAATCTTTAAATGGTTTACAGATTTTCAGGTCGAACCTAGAACAAACACAGATATACATAAATTACAGCATTATCAACCTACTTTTCTTGATTAAACACAAGGAAGCAGTGGGCTTGCTTATACCTAATATAATATATACGTAATCTGTTCCTGTTTTACTTTGCGGAACTAAGAGAACACAGAAAGATCTTATGATATTGAAACCTACACACGCAAACAAGTACGGTAGTCAAAGCAGTTACAGCTAATGTACATACACTGCAATAGAAGTGTTTAATGTGATTCGATTCGTCTTCAGTCTTTCAATTACATAACATTAACGTCCTAATGCCAGTGTTAAATCTTACATTAAATTCCATCCATTAGAGACTGTGATACTGACACGGAAACAGACACATCTAGGAAGAAGAATGGGTAGGCTATGTTTGTGCTTGAAAATACTGTATATAAAGATGTAATGCAGCCAATCGTATTCTCTTCTTTATGCCCACACTCATGAAATCCAATTCCCAATGTCCCCAGAACTTGCACACATAATTTACGTAGCAAGTTTGACAAAAGCATCACCCACCTTGGATAGCATCACCCATTAATGTGTCAACCACCACAACTAACGTATAAACATACTCATACACCAGTCTGAAACAGTAAAAGACAATTTCGAAAGTCGCCTCTTGAGCAGTTAATACCCATGCTTCGTACTCGGAAGGTCTTCCGTCCAAATTTCTGCCCAGATTTCGGATACCATGAACGATACTTTTCGTGGCTTTCCTCAGGCCCAGAAAGCAGATGCATGTACTGTAACCGTAATCTGGCCACAACTGCCCTTATGACACCCTTTCCAATTCAGTATTCACTAATCATTCTAATATTCGACGCCCTATATTCTGGGTTACTGAGAACGTCGTTATATAATAAATAAACAATAGATAAACAATTCAAGGACAAATGTTTATCTTACAAAAAATGCACACTCGGCAGACACTCAGGCTATCGGACAATCTGTATCACTCCACACTGACCCTGTGGCCTGTTAATGCTTTTTTCACGGATCAAGTTGCATCTTTCACTCTGATGTCACGCATCTGAAAAGTGCCTGACCCCACTTTATAATTGATATATTTATGAAATTACTCTCATCTAGGACGTGATGCCGTGTAGCTTCCTAAATAGCAAACCCATTTCGGAAGAACGTACTGTCTCCATCTTCAGGGCAGAAAGTAATGCCAACGAAACGATCAGAGGTCCGGGTATTGGAAAGAAGCTAAAGCTCCGTAACTGTAGGCGATACTGTTGGAATCGGTAGCTGTGCACGGGTAGGCGACACTGTAATAATCGGTGGCTGTCCACGGATGGGCGAAACTTTACGAAACGGTGGCTGTGCACAGATGAGCGAAGCTACAAAAA
>JGI24697J35500_11274886_pt1 | contig 11778 bp, 7 predicted proteins | sample TergutMp193P1_FD_35500 | JGI IMG/M metagenome (IMG submission 35500) | reverse complement strand
ATCATACTGAAACAAATTTCATCAGAAACAACTAACATCAAGACACCAGCTGTAATCCATTGTAATTAAATTTGCACTACAGCCTGTTTGATCTACACTTTCTTTGAAACTAAATGTCAGAAACAGAAATATGACACATCAACAGCAAACAGCTACCTCAAGCTAGTATCACTTCCATATGGGAATGACAAGTAAAAACTTAATGCTAGCAGTAACTCAAAATGTGTGGGCCAGCCACATTACTTCCAGGCCTCACTCAACATGTTAATACAAAATACAGTATATGAATTTTGTGATCTACATGAACTCTATGATACTAAACTATATGGACTCAAGCCTTCCAGTACCATTTACTGTCCTTACCCTCAGTTCATATTTGTACCTACACCAACACTGACATCTTTTCATACCAACTCACAACTAGCATACACAACAAATTACTTTATTCATTACTACCGGGGTGCTGGTAAGTCCTTAGCCTGACCAGGAAGGAAACAAGCTCGGAAGCATGTCAGGAACGCGCACGATTTCAACAACATTGAGATGCGGGCTGTCATCAAGTTTTTCTTCCTGCAAGGCAAGGCGCCAAAGGAAATTCATGCCTTTCTGACAGAAACATTAGTTTGTTTCCTTCCTGGTCGGGCTAAGGACTTATCAGCACCCCTATACAAACTCTCATTGCTTAAATTCATAACAATAACAGAAACGCCCAGCTTCAGTCACATTCATACACACATAATGAACATATACATTTCTACAGTGAAGATGGAAGCAGTGTGTTCCTCCAGTACACTAGGTCTTAACCGAAGTATATGGTGTAACATCCCAGAACACAGCCACCTTTATACTCACCACAGTGAGAATTTTAAATCTCATGAATATTAACACTATTTAAGTAGGAGTATTGAACACTAACCACAAAATGCAACAATAAAAAATAAAAATAAACCTTTGTGGAAATCACAGAATATAACAGAAGTAAGACTCCAAATGTTTCCCTCAAGGTCTCCACCCTTTCAAAATAAAATGCTTCCACGTCTTCAACACGTTCCAGTGGATGTAATCTGTGGAAGAGAAAGGAAGATAAGGTTAGATAAGCCCGTCACAAAATGTAACGTGCGAAGTATGTACAGGTAATGGTATCATAGGATGGACGAAATATCAACAAAAAAAAAAAAATGGAAATGTGTACTTCAGTTTGTAACCAAATATGTTTACTATAGACCTCAAATTACAAAAATTTAATTGAAATTCGTTATATGGTTTGCGACATCAAACACGTGAGCTGGGATAGCATGGTCAGTATAGCAACTCAGTATGGGCTGGAAAGTCCAGGGATCGAATACCAGTGGAGATGAGATTTTCCACATTCATCCAGACTGGCCGTGGGGCCCACCCACCCAGTCTCCTGTACAATGGGTACTTGGTCTCTTTCCCAAGGGTAAAGTGGCCCGGGCATGGCATTAACCCTTTAAACGCCGAGTTAAATCCCATCTGCCCTTTGCCAGCATTATTCGGAGCTCACCATATTCTCCATGTTAGCAGAATAAGAGTTAACCACCCATCCCCATCTAGCGTCAAGATTGAAGAAAGAGTACGCCTACATCTCTACTCCCCCTCCAGATCTTCATGGCCTGTTCTAGGGTAAACTTTATTAATTTTTTCACATCAAACATTCAGATACAACTACATTATTATTCCCTGATGATGAGGACAGAGAAGGTCCTTGAAATGTTAGTTTGCTCAGCATTCAACCACCTGACATGGCTGCTAGCCCAAGAATAATTTACTAAATTAAGTCACTGTGAAAGCTTTAAATTATATATCATTCTTACATGTTCATTTCATACACTTCTCAAAAAAAAATGCATACAAAGACCAGGGATCAGTAGTTTTAACCATGAAGAAGCACAGTACTGTAGTTTAAATAAAGAGTGACAGAATACTGGTGAGAGGAAAAATATATTTTTGTAAAGGCCATTTCTTACCAATATTAACACACTGAGATAACCAAGGGTCAAAGAACTGAAACATAGTACTCAGTACTAATATACAGAAAATGTACTATGTCTTGTAAAGTCAGACCATTTTGGAACAAAATTTAGGTAAATCAGTTAAGTTTTAAGAAGGGGCACTACATATCAAACCACATCAAAATCTGTTCAAAATGGAGTAGCTGCTTGTGGACAGTAACAAACACATCCAATACACTTATATATGTAACCTCAACTAAAAGCAGATGTTAACATTTTGTCACATCACATGTTTAGCTCATTCATATGAAAGGATCTCTCTTTGATCATCTCCCAAGCAAGCTTTATTGCATACAAAGCCTACAACCACTGGGACAACCTGTGAGAGCTGTCACACTCAGAGCAGTGATAAAAGAGATTTATAACACATCTAATACATTCAGTATAGTGTTGCACAGTTATTCAAACCTAGCTATAACATTGAATAAATAAGTGCACTGATTTAATTCATATAATCACACAAAACACATATTTCTAATTATAAAAAAAGTTTTGCATTTGTGGCGTAATTCAAATTACACACTTTTAACTGAACTGGTGCTACAGATGTTTTACCTATATTCCAAAAAGGTGAAAAATGGCAACCCTCTCTGTAGTGTGAACAAGTATCCTCATTTAGGAATGCTTAACACCTGCTATGAGGACATATGATGATTAAAAACATCAGTGAAAACATATATTTTGCCATATTCTGCTACACACACTAAATGTTTCATCACTGAACATTACGTATGTTACAGTAAATATACACAAATACAGAGTAGATCCATATCAGTTATATAAAAATGTATATACATAGGTCTTGACATATCTGAAGCATCTTGTTACCATGGGAAAAAGAAATAATACTTCGGATGGTGTGTGTTCAATAATATTGTATTCTTTGCTTCAAACATTTGACTTGAAGTATCAACACACCATAAATTTAATCACTTAACATTTAAAAGCAGCTTCCACACCCAAGGCGATATTTGCCAAGGCCTGTATATGCACCAGCCTAAAGTGAATCATTACATCAATCAGCCTAATCTAGCTTACCTAAGGTGTGCATGGAAATATTCATGTTCTAGTTTCTGTCGTTTGGCTGAAGTTTCTATCAGCTCTGCCGATGAATTCTCTATTGGTTCTTCTCCATTTACTAGAACACTGCTAGGTGAAGTAGGCCTTCCCACATCATTATTCATATGGACCAGCACGTAACGCCCTCCATTATGCTCACTAGCTTGCATCAAGATATCACATGCAGCCTGAATAAGTAACTCATTACATTTATCTACATCAACCTAATGAACATGAAGAAAGACACTTATTAGATCTGATAATCCTGAATACAAATTCACATTCTTACATCACCATGGACATACTACCTTCAATGAGTAGAGGGATTAGGTACTCATACCATGCAAGTATCTCCTTAATATATACAGCACTCAGTGCTTCGTTCTTACCTCCCTCCAATTGTTTCCCACAGTTTCGGATAACAAAGATTTCAGAATAAATGCTTGAACAGGCGCCAATACAGCACACGGGCCTCCTTCTGTTTGAACGAGGGCAGTAGGCTCGTCCTTGCTGAAATAGAACCCTGTATAAAAGTTGCATCAGTAAGTAACGTACACAAACACTACAAATTTTATTACATAATGTAACAAGGCTGCTGCACTCGCCTTGGGCCCATCTTCGAAAAACATCCTCTTTGACGTATGGGCCCCACAATAATTTCCTAATTTCTTGTAACTCACTATACGATGATGCGCTTGAATGATCTGCCATTATTGCTTTGTCAAACGTTATTGCCTGACACCATTAAAATATACACCTACAACTACAGCATTACACAGCATCAGAAATACAGTTTCTGACACCAATAACAGACGCTGTCATACAAATAATTTCGCTCCGCGGCCACGTTGATTTAGGTCGGAGGCAAATTCCTCCCGCTGTCATTCCGAAATAATAACATCTTTGGAATTGCCCACAGCGATGGTGCTATTGTTCAACGGTCCAATTCGGAAGCGGAATTGCTCGTCACAAATGTTAAAGATAAAGTCAACCGGGAAAATTAAAATAGGGCTGCGCGAATTCAGCATACCTGAATTCCATTTTTTGGAGTTCCTTCCTCATTAGGGACAAATTTCCTTCATAACATGTACAGGGACGAATAATGGCGTTGATCTTTTTTTTTTCACAGGGCGGTAGAAATTATGAACTGTACCCGCAAACAGCCTCATTCAAATTATCTAAGATGCTTTATTGCACAGTTTTGGTCTCAATTTACGTGGAGCTGGAAATGCCACTGTGACACCACTTTTCACACTTCTTTCACTATTCTACATAACATTCTTCTGCTAGCGCACACTGCTTCCATGCCTCTCCTGCACTTTTGCAAGAGGAATTGTGATAATCACCTCAGATTCAAGTTTCATGAATTTATGCACATCATCAGTAATTTCACTCTTCCTTCTTCTCTTCACTCCCATCTTCCCATCTTGCCGAAACATTTTCACAGCTGAAATAGATGTATTGTCTACAAACAGTATGTCTACTACAAGCTGTTTCTCTCTCTTACACACTCACACATACTCACACACACACACATACACACACACACACACACACACATGCGTGAAAATCTTGGCTGCCAAAAGCCTGCTGAACTTGAAGTATCACATCCCTGAAGAATAGAATCCTCATCAAAATCATTGTGATAATTGCAAATCTTGAATGTCATTTAGCAGTCTTCTCTTGTGCCCATTTTTAGGCGCATTCGCAAAATTGTTAAAAGCGAATAATATCTTCATCATGTCTGTCTGTCTGTTTGTCTGTCCATTTGCAAGGAACAACTTGGTTCCCCCTGAACTGATTCTCAGTATTTTATATTTGAGTATCTTTTGAAAATCTATCGAGAAAAATCAAATTTCATTAAACTCTGCCAAATGAAGACATATGTACATTTATAATATCTCGCCAGTACGCAGTGGCGCAGCTGGTTCAGGCACTGCACTACAAGCCAGACGGTCTCCGTATCAATTCCCGATGAGGTCATTGACTTAATCATGACGCTGGGGTTGACTCAGCCTCTAACAGAAATGAGCAGAAGGGGTACCTACTGGTGGTCCAGGCGGCCAGTGCGTAGGGTTGACAACCTCACCACCTACATGTACCTCAACCTCCTACAGTCTGAAGGGCCCCTCCAGGCCTGTACAGGGATAGTTTTCCCTTCACCTTTATTTTTATCTCACTGCATTCTTTTTAGAAGGTTTTACAGAAAATGAAAACACACATTTTAAGTTCAATAACTTTTTTCCAAAATTCGTAGTGTTTATAAGATAATTTGGAAAAATATTGTACACCCAGACAGGCCACAGATGGCAAAATAATACAGCACATGCGCTTTGTATGCTGGATAACTTATGCTAGAGACACATACTCAAAATGCATAATACTTATTGCTTTTCCATGGCAACACTGGTTACGGAAATGTGCTACAATTTTACTTCTATACAAACATTTCCTGTCTTGTTGCTCATTAAAGATTACTCACGTACTGAACAGTGTGCATGCAATGCACAAAGAATTATTTGAATATAATACATTCAGTACTTTTTCTTCAGGTACATACCAGGTAATTTAAATAGCCCCATGTGCATAAGTCTAATAAGGCACTAGTAAAAAATGAAAGAAATCTTGCATGTTAATCTGCATTGAACATGACAACTTATCAATTATGTAATAAAAAAATGGATTTTATTGGCACATTCCAATATTTGTTAAAACTGAACTAAGATAATGGACAATAGATGAAGACCTACAGGCACCTCTGTGCCTTTCTTGACTGTAACTCATTAAACATTTATCACAGAAAAAATCTTTTGAACAAAACCATAGCTACACTTTTTTATGTCCGGTACACATTTTATGTAAGTCTTACAGCTTGAAAAGAATTCAACAAGGACTGTTTCACTATGTGCACATGTCCTAATTTGTACATGCAATGATCAAAGTGGTCTTCCTAACACATAAATTTAATGAGGTCTTTCATGCTCGACAATAACTACCTCAAACTTCCTCCTAGGATGTTAAACCATCATTCTTCATACCTACCCACCCATGAAGATAGAACAGTCAGAGTGTCCTGAAACGTTGGCATATAAAATTCAGACACCGGGGAATTGCCCAGAAGAAAGCATACAACATCATTTCTAATTCTTTCTACTGAACATGCCTTATTAGTGGCTACTTTCACAATATTATTTATTTGATACTTGTAGTTATGTGTTTTAATTCTTCAAAAAGATTTTTCTGCATACATATAAAATCCCCTAATTTTCCAGTCCACAGTCATTCCACCTTTTCCATCTTGTCCAGCATACAGTAATTTTTAGCGTTCTTTCTTCATCACAAGGGGGAAAAAAAACGGTTTATAACATCAAAAATGTCTAGTTGTCTTCACGTAAAGTACCCATTATTCATGTCCAGTTTTAATGAAACTGAATTTTCTCGACGGTTTTGCGAAAAGTACTCCGATATAAACTTTCACGAAAATCCGTGCAGTGGGAGCCTAGCTGTTCCGTGCAGACAGACATGATGAAACTGACAGTCACTTTTTGCAATTTTGCGAATGTGTCAAAAAATATTAATAATAGGGTAACAGATATGTAGAGTTATAATCTATGCAATATAAAAGAATCCTTGCATTGTTACAAACTCTAATCGTTCCATGGTGCTACTGAAAATATTTCAATTTCCCTACAAGAAGATGAATATAAAATAAAAATTTATCCTTGTGTTTCACTAAGAAACACACCTTCAAAAATTTGGGCGAGTGGAGGCCCAAAAATCTCGTAAACCTTAGCATAAAAATGGAGGTAAGTGGAAATATATATAACACATTACAGTAATAAAAACTCAACACGAGGAACATTATTAAATTTTTACAACTATAACATTAAATTCCAAAAAGAATTTGTGTTATAATTTCAAGCATATAATGATTTATACAAAGTCTTTATTTAGAAACAATTGCATTTAACAGGTGTGTGTTGCATCAAAATTGTAACTGTAATTTAACTGGCTGTCAAACAGATTACAACAAATCAATGCATAAAAAAACAAACTAACATGAAATTAAACATGGACACCAAGCTTATAAAATTGCCATTCCATTGATATCAATGGAATTCAATTTTAGGTAATAACACAGTGGAAAATGCATTGAAAAATGGACTAATAAACCTGCATGTCTTTCTGGTGCACATTTATTGCAATTTGTCGTATAGTTAAATGTATTTCTTTCAGAATTTTGTCTAACATATTGTATTGGTTTCAGCTCTGTTACTGGTATGTTACGCTTGCATTCACAAATTTCCGAGCTGTTACCTGATGAAATCTTACTAAACTTCTTGGTGCCTATGTGAAGAAAATACAATTTGTAAACAACATAAACTGAATTAACTTAATTACCCTAATTTTAAAGATAATCCACATGTGAAGCTCATAAACCATAATTGTTCATGCAGTTCTAGATGTTTCTCCTACAGTATGTCTAGTCACTCCACCCCATTTATTTGTCCAGTATCATATAACCATAGTAATAGTAAAAAAAGCAATCTGGTTTTTTAATTAGAACTCTCTATTAATTACTATGCCACTTCTATATTTTTTCTTTTCTTTTTAATTCTACACCATTTCAAAAAATCTTGCTGTTAACTTGGATTTGAAAATACTATTCATGTTCTAACATTCAATTCCGATCAAAAATTAGTACGTAATTTAATTTATCATTTCAGTATCCCAAAGCCTCTGAAAATGAGTCGAGATATATATATCAAAGCACAAATTCCTGCCCGATATTAATCATAATATATAAATATTTCAGACCAATCACATTTTCATTAAGCTTAAGTCAGAAATTTATACTGTAATAGGTAAAGGGTAAATGGGAATTTAGGAATTCAGTAATGTACCAAAACTTCTCATATTCATTAATGTGTACCCACCAATATATCTGCATGATTTAACCAATTAGTCCAACCCAAGTCAACAGTACAAAAGGGCATGTCAAAATTAGGTGTCATTATTTTTTAAGAATGTTGCTTTTTAAGGAGCAAGTGCAAGTACAAGCCAGCTACACTTGTAATCAACCTGCTGTTCGTTTGACCCATACGATATTGACACAGCTGTAACAATTTGTAAATATGTCCCGTTATTGCAATATTTCAGTTCCCCAGAAGTTACGTCACAATATTGAAGCCAGAGAGAATATAAATTGCACCTGTAACCAAACAACACCTTATCAAGCCTGACTGTCTTTTAGGGGAACCCACATAGACATGATGATCTAGCACACTTTTATTGAAAGATGTGCTTTCAAAACCTGCACACTTACAAACAAAGCGTGCAGTAAAAGATATATTTGTTAACTGTAATTGGAATGGTAATCAAAAACCATTGTTTCTTGACTATCATATGATATTTCATAGCTTGCCAAACTGTAAATCTCATGATACTGAATAACACATTTGTTGAATAATAACAAATAATTTGTATGCAATTCTATGCTTAGAAACCTTATGTGGATTAGATGTAATTTTCTTTGCAAATAAAATATTTGGCATTACCTTCTTTAAATTTGAAAAGTTTTGGTGAAATGTAACATGCTATACTTGTTCTATTATGTCATACTCATGTTGTTATTACTACTTGTGCTGCATTTTCTGAATAGACTGATAATATTACATTCCTTTTAAAATTTGTCTCCATTACAAAACATGGTGGAATTTTCAGTTCTTCTTAAGTTACTTTCTTATTGTGTTAAACTGGCTAATTACTTATACACTTTGAGTCGATTCCTTTCATCAAAACCTGCTGAATGACCTACATTTCGTACAACGAAATTAGTGCCATCATAGTGCATACGGCGCTCACCACGCCTGACAAATAAGTGAGGAGATGGTCCCATAGACGCTGTACAGTGAATGAAAGGTGTAGACACTGATGCTTTTCCATTGTGTGGGCCTGTGCGAACTTGATATTTGTTTCTGTTTCGACCAATCCTGTAAAACAAAGTACTTTATTATTTTTTCTGATAGTCCAGAAAAAAATAATGTTTCATTATTTTCTTTTGATTTTATATAGAAGAAATTCTTTTATCAGACTTTCAAAATTTCTCACAAGCTAGCATGAAGAAGCCATGCAATAAGTATTTGAGAAAGATAATACATGTGTTTCTGGCATCTAGAACTATTGAGAATTTGAAAATTACACTTTTGAAATGTTCTTACATTTTGCATATTTTGAATAATCGTTCATTTCTATTTTGATCCAAAATTCATACACTTGCCTATTGCATGTAATAAATAATTTTGCAACATCTGGGACTGGTTAATGAAAATATTGATTTTTATTTCCTGTCCACATAATACACAATTCAAAGGATAACAGAAGCACATAGTAACAGTTCATGATGTGGTTAGCTCACAGGATACTCAGCATCACCTACTGAACAAGCAAGTTTATTTGACCCTTTTGAGTCCATATCATTCTTGTGAGTTCCAGCAGTGTGGTAGAAACTAATTTTCCAGATAATCCTTAATTTTTAAAGTTCAAAAGAAGCCACTAGACATCAACAGCTATTGGAAAAGCAACATAAAACACTGTCAAAAAAAGAATGGGTCTATTTAAGCTTGACATTGGACCTGGTAAAGTGGAAAGCACTGTCAAGTGTAACTCGATATTGGACCACTAAGAGTTAACATGAAATAGCATGATAGGAGGCTAAAGAAAGACGCTGTGGCGCTGTTAAAAAATTATTCTGTCAACTTCTTAGAAGTATTAACAAGAAGCATGAGAAATCAGTGACACACAGCAATTTCTTTCACCAACCTATGGCATGTGTAAGCTCCCAGATAAGAAGACAGACTTGTCAACGTTTCAGCTGGATTAATGGTTCATAAAAATGTGGCCACGAACATTAATTCACGTTTTGCCAGAGATTTCTTGAAAGTAACGAGCAGCATTAAAATTAATTAAGACACAAGAATATTTCAAGTGTCATATTTACAGTATATACTTCATCCTGCATACAACCTGCAGTAGAACATAGCAACTGATTTCAAAAGATCGTGTGGTGTGGGTTGTTCATAGCCAGCTGTTTCAGTGACTGGTGTTGAACCACTGTAGCTGTACACAAAATATATAGCCTACTTGCTGCTCATACATATGAAATATAAAAATAATCTCTACGTTAAATGATGACATGTACAACCTTCTCATCAAATCATTAAAATAAGACAGCCACTATCAATTGTCCAAATCCCAGGTTAGACATTAGCAGAGGAATTTTATAAGTGGCCATATGTGCTCCTAATTTGAAGACCAAACGTATTACTACACTCAATGACTTCACATACATTTATTTCCCTGTCTTTCTTGAAAGAATATAGAGTTAATACTTTAATGTGTAACGTGCTTCTAGCACAGGCTACACTAATTTTGTATTTCTCATCCAAACAGTAATCACCATATCACAAACTTCATAAGCTCTCATAAATTAAAACAATGATAATAAGTAGTTTTTCATGACTAATTAAAACACTACAACACATAAAGATAAACATGTCACCATTATATTCATGTCACCCCCACAAATTAAAAAAAAAATTTTACTTAAAATCACTTACCTAACCATCCCATCACGAGTTTGTGAAACTCGAACGTTATTAATCACAAAGTTCTCTGTTCCCTTGTCAGTAATCCAGTAACGAGATCCTTGCAAAATTGAAACGGCTTCCTGAATATAACATGGGCCATAGCATGAACCATCATAGAATACAGACATTGAGAAATCTTGACTCATGTCTGGGAACCTCTCACAAGTTGTTCTGGTCCCTGCAGTATCAACCATGTAGACAAGGGCACATCGCTCAGATGTGAAGCTCACACCTTTGTACCACATCTTGGCATATCTACACATATGGAAAACAAGCAGTTCACACTTGTTACATACATTTCACAAACCAGAAAGTATTCTGATGTGCACTTTTGCACCGTCTTTGCACCATCAAAACACAATCCACCCAAATTTACACCATTTACCAAACTATTAGGTTATTAGGTTCTCCTCAGGAGCCACGCACTGTGCACAAACTATTGCTGTCTACAACTTATTAGAATAAGCTTGTTTATGGTTTATTTACCTACACAGTTAAAATGAAGCATTGGTCATCATGTCAAAATGTGTTTATTTCTACAGCTCTGATTTTAATAGTTAAAGTACATTAACGTTTAAATTGAAAACTCAGTTTGATTTCATCATTAATTACATAGCTCTTGTTCCAGCTGCTGTATTTCCTACAATTATGTTAATATTAATGTAGATTGGTTTCATTAATGTCATGCCAGATCACTTCTTCTTGGTTATGGACTGTTAGTATATCTGACAATAAATATGAAGACACATTTTCTCAACAACCTTGGAATCATAGCTTGATTCCTGACAAGGTCAAAGAACAATTCAATTCCATTCAATTTATTTTTCATTCATCTGATCCAGAAGGTGGTTGTAACCCACAGGTTAAAGAACATACCAAGTACATTTAACTCTGTATTACAATGCATTACAATAGATACAAGCAGTCTAAAATAGAATAAAATACAATGCAGCCACTGTAGAATCAGCGGTAGTCAAAAGGTTAACAATATGTACTAATTTAAACATACATTTCAGTTTACAATTTTATAATATGTT